>ERZ827490.84-NODE-84-length-148941-cov-27.154716_pt1 | contig 148941 bp, 142 predicted proteins | sample MGYA00519770_ERZ827490 | MGnify/ENA primary metagenome ERZ827490 (study PRJEB31778, sample SAMEA3449324) | human gut metagenome | biome: human gut; feature: human-associated habitat; material: faeces | place: United Kingdom | collected 2010/2012 ... | reverse complement strand
TCCACAGGTCTCCCCATACGGAATCACACAAATTGACACAGTATTCTCTGGAAAAATCCGGATCCTGAGAAATGATCTCATTTTCCTCTGCCAACACTGCATCATAATCCTCCAGAAAATAAGTCGTCACGCCTTCGGGGCCGGAAGTCACATGACTGATTATAGGTTTCACTCCATAGTCTGCGATCTCCACCTCTCCATGATCATTCTTCGTAATCGTTACCTCTGCCATGCCGCCTACCATACGGTTAGCAACTCCCTCTCCGGTGCCGGAGGTCCAGTTCACGAAATTTCCCAGGGAATAATACACAAGCATTTCATGGTCACGCTCTTCATCCGTCACCCATTCTATCGGCTCAATGACATGTGGGTGCGTCCCAAGTACCAGATCCGCGCCGTTTTCGGCAAAAACTTTCGTCCACTTTTCCTGGGAGGCATCGGGTGTCAACCGGTATTCTGTGCCCCAGTGGGGACATACAATCGTGAAATCCGCTAATTCCTCTGCTCTCCGGATATCCGCTGCCACCTGTTCCTCATCCAGCAGATCCACCGCATACGGCATATCATCCGGAAGTGGGATTCCATTCGTGCCGTAGGTATAATTCAGAACCGCAATCTTCATATCCGGCAGGTCTAGGATTACCGGCTCTGCGCCACAGGAAGTGGAAGTATCTGCAGTATCATGAATTCCCAACACTGTAATCTGCGGATAGTTCTCTTTCCAATATTTTGCACAATTTATCAAACCTTTCCGCCCCTTGTCCATAGCATGGTTCGTGGCATGACAGATGACATCGAATCCTGCTCCCACCAATGAATCGCAGAGACTGTAATCCGCATTGAAACAGGGATACCCGGAGATTCCAAGATCCGCACCGCCTATGATCACCTCCTGGTTCACCAAGGCAAGATCTGCCGCCGCGATCTCCTCTTTTGTGTGGGAAAACAGCGAATCATAATCGTAACTTCCATCCGGCTGCAGGCAGCTTTCCTCCACCGGAGTGTGAAGCAGTATATCTCCTACCATGATGATCTTGTACTCCGGCATAGCTTCCGGTGGCTGGTCGGAAGATGGCTGGATTGCATCCTGCGTTTCTGTTTCTATTGCGTCTGTTTCTATTACTTCTGTTTCTATTGCAATAGTTCCCGTGGTACTGACAATATTTTCATTTGTTACTGTATTGTCCTCAGACACCATCTCAGTCTTCGCACAGCCGATCAATAAAAAAATGTTCCATATACAAATATAAAACATGATTGTTTTTCTTAAAGTCAAAAGCCTTCTATCTGCCATTTTCTGCCATTTCTCTACCTTTTCACTGATTTTTCTGTATTTTATTCACTTCTTATATGTCCCATTATAACATACATATTTATTTTATCAAAAATTGCATTTCAAAATATTATTAACAAATATTATCAGACGCTGTTTGATTATACGGAATTATTCACATCTTTTTTCGGGCATCTTTTATGTATTAAATATTTGACTGATGAGATTTTCCACACTCATTGTGTTTAGACTGTTTTTTTCTGATTCAAATGTATATCTAATGTCTCTACCTTGTATGAACCCATTCTTGGAGTAAATTTGGAATTGCCGGTGCCACTAAAATATATTCCAACCATTTATATCACAAACTTTCCATTTTATATCGTAGTTTTCTTCTATATTTCATACTTTCTAACTATAACATCTACAAAAAACGACTACAACTAACAAAAAACAGCCTCGTCACACTGTAACGAAGCTGTTCTCTTCATCCTTTACTCAACCATCTGCAAATAAATCCACATTGCGGGTTGATTTTCTTTTATCCATTCCATATCATGTTGCTCTAATACTTCTACAGCACCCTTTGCCCATTCATCGAAGTACTCTTGTCCAGTTTCTGCATATAATCGAAGCTTTGCTTCTGGGGCCAAATCATCTAAAAGTATCTTCATCAATTGACCACGCAATCCCTTCTGTTCTCCTTCCATAAATTTATGAAAGATATAGTTTAAACTGTATTGTCCATAATACATAAGTTCTCTGTATTCCAAAGAATGTGCATCAATATAATCTGCCGGATTCGATGCGGTTGCCGGAGATGCTTCCATTTTGTCAAATAATTCTTCTATAACGGCTTCCGTATCTACCTGATAATACTGAACCGCTCTACTATAACACTCTTGTATTTGAGCCACCACATATTTCTGCGTATCCAGAGCATCTTCTTCAATTTCATCCGGAAATTTGTCCCTAATATCCGATACATAATAACTTCCATCTCTGGGAACCCAAAAATCAGTCACCGTATATGTATTATCTGCCACTTCAAAAGTGATGACCACCGGCATATGGCTTCCACCGACTTGATTTAACTTACCTTCCGAATAAGAAAATGACTGTTCCATTGCCATTCCGTATACCATTATTAACTCTTTCGAAATATTCCCATCAGCAATAGGCACTCCGCATAATTTCTCACTATGGAACTCCACAAAGCTGGCACAATGATAGGCACCATCCGGATAATCGGATGCAGTATGTTCAACAATAGCGTTTAATATGGCTGTATCCAAGGAATCCGTCTTGTCCACCATATTATCTATTTCCATTGTTCCCGGTACCTCAATTGCCAGTGCACTTTCGCTAGTCTGAAAATCTATCTTCATTGCGTAAAATCCGGATTTTCCATAGACATAAATGAAATATATTGCCTCATCACGATGATCGCCCCGGACAGCAACCTCCAACTCAAACTTTCCCTGTGCATTACGTTCCAGCTCATAAGTTTCTTTTTCTACAATAACTCCGTCCGATGTGTACTTATGATACTCCTCATTAACGGCCAAAACATTTGTATCTGTACCACCATCCACGGTAAATACCAGCTTTCCGGAATGATTTATCGGATTTGGATATAATTCATCATATTTCACTTCGTCACTATTTAGATAATATGTCGGCTCAATGTACGCATTGCAGTCCTCACTAATGGCATTGCAACTTAGGATGTCTGTACGTTCCAAACGAAACAACCATCGGATATAAGAACCTTCCTCCAACACTTCCGTACTATTATCTGCGTCATACCCATAAGTCAGATATACACTTCCGTCTTTTGTCTGAAGGAAATAGTAAAACACATTATTCTCCACATCTATCCGCCACGCCTTATTTATTGTATTTCTAAATTTTGACCATGAATCATTTGAAATAGTAAAGCCGGACATATCGAAATAGTTATCAAAGTTTTCTGTTGTAATCTTTACTTCCTCAATTTTCCCGCTCTGCTGTACCCACTCCGTTGTGCCCTTATCATCCAATACATCACCTGACATGAGCATAGTATAATCCGATGTAAATTGATATCTGGGTGCCGTTTCAAGTGTATAGGCGAACGCATAATGGGATGCATCATTCATAATTTCTGCCACCCTGTAGCTATGACCAAAAGGTTCCGGTGCATACAAATTTTCTTCCTTTGGATTGGATATGCATATCACAATTCCAACAATGCATATCAAAATTGCCCCTATGGTAACCCAGAAAGTAGGTTTCTTCCACGCTGCCAGGTTTTTGATGCGTCCTTTGGTGTCCACCTCACCAAATGCAAGTGGCATTCCAAACATAATAGCATTATCTGTTGCTAAATTCAGTAAAGAAGCAGAATAATCTGCTCGTACATCTTCCCCAAGTTTTTTGACAACCGCCTCATCACAACTCATTTCCATGTCCTTGCTAAATAATAGAAAGGCTAGCCAAACCAATGGATTAAACCAATGGATGCAAAGGGCTACATAGGCAAGCAATTTAAAAATATGATCCCCTCTGCGAATATGATATTGCTCATGTTTTAGAATATACTCCTGTTCTTGTTCGCTTAATGAAGATAACAAATAGATACGCGGTCTGAATATGCCAAGTACAAAAGGAGTAGTAATGTAGTCCGCAACATAAATATTACCCCTTACCCGCACTGCTCCAACCAGACTCTTTCGTAACTTAACATAAGAAATCATGCTAACGCCTATCATAGCCACGATTCCAGCCAGCCATATATAGGTCGCAATGCTGACAGGCGCCTCCAAAGGATCTGCTACAAGCTGTTCCGCCCCTTGTGGCAACACATTATTTACAGCATTGTCCAATACCGGAACTGGTAATGTCACTTCTGGATTCTCTGTATGAACGATATTGTTCGGAATATATGCAACCTGACTCACACTATCAGTTGTTTCCACAATTGGGGTATCAAATAAACCCAATACCGATAAGGGAGTATTTATAGCGATAGGGCAAAGCAGACGAAACAGTACAACTGTCCATAACATATAGGAATATATCCTGGGTGCCCGTCTCAGCAGCACTCTGAGTATAAGCACCGTAACAATGATAACACTTGCCGTAAGACTCATATTCAAAATCTTAGGTAATAATTCGTACCAATCCATCTACTCACCTCCTCATACTATCTATCACCTTTTTCAGTTCCTCCACTTCCATATCCGATAACTTCTTTCTGGAACCGAATGCTGCCAAAAAAGCCGGTAATGAACCTTCAAAAGTGTCATTCACAAACTTTTCACTTTGGAGAGCATAAAACTCTTCCCTACTGATTAAGGAAGTAATCATTCGGTCCTTGTTTTGAAAAATTCCTCTTTCACATAACCTTTTTAAAATGGTTAAAGTAGTCGTCCGCTTCCAATTCAATTCAGCTTCCGCGAGTTTCTCCAATTCTACTGGTCGCAATGGTTCATTATTCCATATGATATCTGCAAACTTGGACTCTACTGCTCCTAATCTTATTTCACTCATATGATCACCCCCCTTTCGTCTACTGCGTGTAGTCGTTTATGTATAGTCTACTGTCAGTAGTCATTTTTGTCAACCAATTTTTACTTGAAGATACAACCACTTTATATGTAACATTCTATATGCGTGTTTCCTCGATGAATGCGGCATTCGCCGCATTCCCATAAGCATAAAAAAGCCCAGAAGCAAGCAAGCTTGCTCTGGACTATTTTACACTTATTTAATGCTTCTCATTGCTAACGCACAATTACTCGATGATGGTAGCTACACGACCGGAACCAACGGTTCTACCACCTTCACGTTATCTGAATAGCGTTTTTCAACATATTTTCTATGCTTTTTATGGCTGAAATCTGCATAGTTTCGTTGATTTTACATGGTCTATTTTTATTTGCATGGTTTCGTGGCACCGTTTTGGCACCGGAATACTTGCTCCTGATCAGCTAATATGCATCTTGTCCTTAATATCAGTTATAAGTCAATCGGTAAGTTATTTTCTTATTCCACTCAGACGTAGTTGCTCAATTGTCTCCCTATTACAATCGACATATGTGACAGACTCCGGTTGATATTGCTCCAATATCGTTTGTAGCGAATTTTCATCTATCAATTCATTCCAGTGATAATAGGATTGAACTGTGCCGTCTCGCCTTGAAGAAACACTGTCTATTGTCTCAAGTTCAATTCCTCCCTCAGGTAAAATATGGTATAATGTTTGCCCGTCCCATGCCGACCCTGAATAATTATCCTCTATTACTCCATTTTCACATATCTTACACGAGCCATTACGATATCCGATACCTCTCATTAACTGATACGCTCTTCCGTCTTTCCACGTATATACATCATAAATTACATAGTAAGGTATATCATAATTAAATTTAAGACCTATAAAAAATTCCTCTATACCGTCATTATTTAAATCATGCAATACATATACAGATTCAGCCTCCGGGCTTCCCATCGCATTTAGGTACTCATCACATATATACGAATCCCCTGCTGCGGCCATAGCCTTTGATACATCCTTTACCTCTTTCATATATTGACCTACAGTATAATATCTTTCCGCAATATCACCATAAGATACGCCGGGCGTCTCACCTTCATAAATTCTCTCTTCGGCTTCTTTATTTTGATCCAAATACTGGTACTGTGGTCTAAACTGGATGCTCAAAAATCTTGTATTTCCTTTTTCATCATAATCAAAGTAGACATCTGCCTCTCCCCAAAAATCAAACTTATCATAACACTGAATCCCATGTGTTGCAATCAGGCAGGTTTTTCCTTCATATTCTCCTACTTCTATATTCCAAATTCCCCACGCTGACACATTCCCACAGATTTCTCCCGAAGGGTAATCTACAAATTCTGTTTCATACCACTCAACCAACTGACTGGTAAATTCCGTTTCTTCCCCGTTGTCTGAAAGAAATTCTCTTTTCAAATCTAAATAATGTGATTCTACATCGAAAGTAACTGATTCATCCAAATTTTCACAGGATATCACAGCCTGCCACTTGGTGTCTCCCTTTGTAACAGACAATGGAAATGCATTATCCATCATCGTTTCGCCATGAATCATCTCCAGCGGTTTCCAACTTGAATTGTACTGCTTTAATACGATATATTCCTCCAGTGGCATGGAATTTACTCTTGGAGCAAATGAAAAGAAAATTTCTTTTTCCCCATCATGATCCAAGTCTACATATTCTGCTACGCATGGGTCAATTCTACAAGGATCCTCATACTCATAAATCATCTCACCATTCCAATAAAACTTGAAATGGGAATAGAAGTTGTTTGATTCATCTCCTAGATCGACCTCCACATATTCTTTTGTACCATTGCCATCCAAGTCCTCAAGTTCACTTATAAACACTGTATCAGATAGCCATATGTATCCATTGTCATCTTTTGCGTTTTCCACATTTTCGTTTTCTTTGACTGGCTCCTCCTCTTCCCAGATAAGCCAAAAAGAACTGCTGCCTGAAAATATTTTTTCGTTTTTCGTCTGATTTTCCACTGCAATCTCAAACACCGTATTCCTATTATCATCCGTATCAGCTGCAACTGCTATATGTGCATAATAATCCCCCACATAATATGCGGTTCCCGCCCCTTCCCTATAATCTATGGAAATAACATTTCCGTAATTTTCACTTATTTTTTTTAGGAGTTCAGACTCACTTAATTGTTTAGTATCATCGCCAAACAACTCTGATAATCTCCCCTGTATCCTTATTGCTTTCGCATCCTCAGCCAGAACAGCCCCTGCTAAATCTTCATCATAGTCTCCTTCAAAAACGATTGATAATTCCGTTTTGGGCAATTCCCCGATATAATATAAGGCATGATAGAATTCCGCGTCATATCCTGTCAATTTTTGATATTCTCTATAACTGATTGCCTTGTAGTCTGCTATCGAAAAATCACTTTTCGGTTCTGTCAAAAAGCATACAGCCACTACTACACAGGCAGCCATGGATATCAAAACAATCCAAAAGGATGGCTTTTTGTAATTCAGCACCAACTTCACTCTATCCTTTACTCCCACTTCTCCAAATGCCAACGGACACATCATTACTAATCGCCTCTGCGTTGCACAAGACAATAGCACTCTGGAATATTTTTTCTTATCCTCAAAGTTCATATCACGAATCACCTTTTCATCACAGGCAAGCTCAATATCCTTGCATAGCATAATGTATGCAACCCAGCAAAGAGGATTGAACCAATAGATACAAAGAAGCAAATACCCAAAAGGTTTCCACAAGTGATCTTTTCTTTTAAGATGTGCACTCTCATGCGCTATAATATATGCCATCTCTTCCTCTGATAGTGAAGAGGAAAGGTATATTCTGGGTCTGATAATTCCCAAAATAAAAGGGGATTTTACTGCATCACAAATATAGATGTTTTCTCTATATAGCACAGCTTCCCTTACACATAGGCGCAATTTTATCATACTCACCAATGCCAAAATAAGAAGCACCACCATTCCGCATAACCAAAGCCCCCCTGCGATTTCTGTCACTATTTGTAGCGGAGCCACGCTTTGGGTTTCCTGATATGCAAAGGTTTCTGCTAGTGCGGGATTTATCGTATTTTCTACAACACCTATGTTACTGTCTACGGACGGCACATAAGGTATCAGTTCTCCCTCTACCATGGTACTGGTTCTGATAGGCTCTGCACTTGGTTGCAGACTAAATACACTTTCTATGGAGAACGGAAATATCAGTCGGATTGCTACCACACCCCATAATAAACAGGTAATCCACTTAGGTATTCTCCTGAATAAAAGTCGAATACCTAATACTGCTAAAATTATCCAACTGGCTGTGATGCTCATATTCAGCAGTTTTAAGAAAATTTCTCCCATACTCATTTTTCCTCCGCCTGATCAATCATCTTACGAATTGCCTCCGCTTCTTCCGGTGTCAGTTTTGCATCCTGCGTAAATGCTGCAATAAATGCCGGAAGAGAACCCGCAAAGGTGTCTTCTACATACTGTCTGCTCTGTCTGGCATAAAATTCCTCTCTGGATATTACGGCTGTTACCAGTCCATTTTCATTCCGAAACAATCCCTTATCAATCAATCTTCTCAAAACATTGTGTGCAGTTGTGCGCTTCCAGTTAAATTCCACTGCCGTCATCTTTACCAGTTCCGATGAAGTAACCGGTTCATGCTCCCAAATCATATCTGCATATCTTGCCTCGATCACACCTAATTGAATTTCCATATGTGTATCCTCCTAAATCCAACAGACCACATGCAGTAATCTTATATACAGACTATCACCTGTGGTCTCACTTGTCAATATGATTATATAATTTCCTATCTACCACCTCTATTGCCACCACTGGACTTGCACCAGTAAGATTAGTGCCATGCTCGGCACACCGCAAAAAGGCTCCCAAGGAAAACCTTGGAAGCCTTGAATTTACTGTAATTCTATTAATTACTCGATGATTGTAGCAACACGTCCTGATCCTACAGTACGTCCACCTTCACGTTATTTGAATACCGTATTTCTTCGTATTTTCTATGCTTTTTGGTGGCAAATTTCGCAGAAAACTGCTGTTTTTGCATTCTGTATTTCAATTTGTTCGATTTCTTGGCACCGTTTTGGCACCGCATAGAAATTATTTATTTAAGTTAACTATAACATCCCAAGTACACATAAACAACTTGTCTTCTAATGGCATCTATGAACGATTGTTGGTTTCATAATATTATAATTCTCATTATTCATTCTATCTGTTTCAGTTAAAATTAATCACATACAAAGGAACAACAACAACAGTGACACAAAAGAGTAAAGTTCCTATTTTGTATATTACATTTCTTTTCCAAAAAAGGTAGTACATTATGAATTGCAACACCGTACACGTTGTAAAATAAATTATCCATTTTAGCTCCCACTGAACAATTTCTATTATTTGCTGAAAGTTAAATTCAGTAAAGACTACACTTACAATAAGTATCCAAACAAATGGTATTAACATAATAAATTCGTACATCACTAATGCCAATACTCCTTCTTTTACACTAAATTTCCGTATAAAAAATGTAACTCCCATTGAAAGTATACATAATAAAAATGTTCTATAATAATCTGAGAAAATTATTTCTACTATCATATTCCCATCTCCATGAACAGTAAGTTATTTACAAATTCAATTTGTCTTTTATTATCAATTATATACTATTGCCATCCACCCTTATCTTCATTCTGATACACAGTAAGTACACCATAATACTTTGCTACCACGCCTCCATCCTGCGTATACTTCCCTACATCTTCGATTCCATATCTCAAAAGGAAGTAATCCATATCATGCAGAATTTTATATATATCATTTGCATATTCCATTTCGTGAGTTTCGGTTGCCAAATTAGTCAAATCTATCAATCTCTGAAGGTCTGCGTACAGTTCCTCATTATGAATTGACTTCTGCATATCTTGAATCAAGTTTACAAAATTTGCTCCGTCAAATCTATTATAAACCATTACGGGTTTACCATACTTTTGATAAAATTCACTTTCCGTAATACCTTCTTCATTCATGACTGTTATTTTATTACTGTCATACGCCCACCCAACTTGAATATCACCTTTCTGGTCGAAATAATTCCAAGCAAGACTGTCTTTATCTTCTAGTTTATCAAAGATGCCATCATTCAGATATGCTCGTTCCATTTGAAGATTTGCAACTTTAATATTCTCTGTTAATCTTTCCTTCTCATCGTCAGTCATTCCGTCCAATACTTTTTCTCTCATAGCAAAAACTTCTTCTTTCGTAGGTGCTACTGGTTCTATTTGGACATTATTTTCCTCTGTTTCTTCTTCAATAATTAGACTGCTTTCTGTTTCCGTACTCTCCTCTATTACTGAATTTCTTATTTCTTCATTTTGTTCTGAACATCCAACCAAAAACATCATACACAGTATAAACAAAACACATCTCTTTTTCATAAATTACTCCTCTCGCTTTTAATAGGTATCCATTGATGCCAATATCTCAAGATTAGCTTTTTCGTACTCGTTTAACACACTATCATCAAAATCTTCTGCTTTACAAGTTGGATTATACCACACACAACCCATAAAATAATTATACAAATCTTCATTCTTAAAAATATAACCATGCCTTGCATATATTTCATTTTTTGCCAAGTGAATAACTAATTTTGGTTCATTTTCAAAGTTCTCTTTTTTATAGTATTGCTTATTAGTTGCAAATAGTGGTTCATTTACATTTGATACATCTCTGGCTTCTCTGACATTTTCCCAATAATCAACTATTTCCAAATAATATGCACTGGCTCTATAATATTGACTTCGTTCGTCAATCGTATTTTCTAACTCCTTTTCTCTACTTTCCGCTTCATTTTCCCTTATCAACTCATAATAACCACTAATACCATAGTCACTTCCTCCATCTGCCTCACAATAATTTAATATCTCTACATAAATGCTATCATTTCTAAATTGCATATGTAATGTGCCACTATTTCCCCAACCATCATCAGCATAATCAAAAAGCAGCTCGTTCTGTTCTATCTCTCCACTAATATCTTCAACAACAGCAAAGCGTTCAGTCATTTCCTGTTGAGCAAACAGCGTACCCGTAAGTCGATTACTTTCTGTAATTGTACAAGATAATTCTACTCCACCTTCTGACAAAATCTGGTCATGCGTTCTTCCATCATTTGACCAATTCCCCGTATACACTTCATAAATTACGCCATCTTCTTTATTTTCTATCTCATTCTCTGTCTCTGATAAAAAATTTTCTTGTTTTTCATCATTAGAACATCCTGTTCCAAGAACTATCACAAACAACAGTACAACTATATATTGAAATTTTTTCATAGTCTACCTCCGCACCACTTTTAACAGTATTATATCATTTAGCTCTTGTTTCTGCTATTCAAAATTATTAAGGGCAGTCTGAAAACTGCCCAACATCACACATACACTATATCTTTCAACACCACTTCTTCCGCACAGTGCCGGATATTGTTCATCATTCCTACCCACTGCATTTGATTCTCCGACTTCAACTGCGCCGTCACTCCCTGCTTTGCTTTCATCTGTTCCACCAGTCGCTCCATCATCTGATAACATTCTTCGTCCGTCTGGTGCAGATATTCATTTAAATTTCCATCCAACAGCAATTCCAGATACAATGCTCTATGGTACTCTTTCAGATACTCTGCTCTCATTCTTCCGTATCTGCCAATTTCATAATGCGTTCCCTCCGGGAGCCGGAGATCTGGATAATACAGACCATCCTCTCCCAAAGTGTAACTGATTCCGTTTTCTCCAATGATGTGCTTTCTCAACACTTCTGTTTCTTTGATTTTATCCGTCATATCCATCTATCTCCTTATCTGCTCATTCTGTTCTGATAGCTTCTCTGCAATCGCTTCTGCTCTGCCTGTAACCGTTCCGCTTCTTTCACATTGTCAATAATATCCTGTATTTTGTCAGCCCCGACATACTGTTTCACTCGTTCCAAATCCTCCGCTTTCTCCTGCAAATGCTCCATTGTGCTATTCTGCTCCTTGATTTTATTCTTATACCATGCAATATCCTCTCCCTGCTGATTTACCTTTGCAGTCAGCTTCTTCACCTGCTCCATCAGACCCACACACTTAATTGTTAGGCTTTTTACAAGTTCCTTTAATCTTGTAATCAATGGTAATGCCACCTTTTCACGATAGGATTTCGCCGACTGCATCACTCCCGGCTCTGGAAGCTGCCATTGTTTTTCCTCGTCATAGGCTCTCACATTACGCTCCAGAGCGACCTTAGAACCTGCCATAGCTTCCAGTTCTTTTTGAAGCTTCTGCTGTTGCTTTTCTAATTCCCGGTTGCCGGACAACCGCCTTTCCTTTTCCTGCTCCAAATCCTCATTCTCGAAAATCAACTGACTGTTTTTTGCCAACAAACTGTTATAACTCTGCTTTGTATCTACATACGTTTTTTCCAGTTCTGCATTATCTGCCTTAATTTCCTCGTTCTGTCTTTGAAACTTATCTCCCATCTCTGCCAATTCTTCCGCACGAGCAAGCTGACTGTCCACCATTTTACTTGCTGTCTGCAATGCAATTTCTGATTGTGCAAGCTGAGAATCTAGCTCTGCTACTTCCTTTACCCTCTCCTGCTTCTCATAATCCAGCACCGACAGATGTTTATTGTGCGTACCCTTCTGCAGCCATTCAACACCATATCGTTCCATGACTGCCGCAAGTTCCTTTTTCTCTGATTCTATCCACTGGTTCCATTCTGTTGCTCCTCTGGTGCCGCCTTCAAATCCCTGCTCCGCCAATGCCCCTTTCAGCGAAACCCTTGTATCAAGTCCTCGCTTACTCCCGGTAATGACCGGAACAAAATCAATATGAATATGCGGTGTTTCCTCATCCATGTGCAGATGTGCCGAGAATACATGAAGATTCGGATTCCTGCTTTGAAAGTCTGTCATGAAGTCAATAAGTATCTGCTTTGCCAACTGCCCCTCCTCACTCCGTGCATTCATGTCATCTCTGTTACCTATCTGGAAAATCACTTCGTAAAACAGTTTCTCCTGCTTCCCCTGCCGGATTTTCTCATAATAGTTTTCAATCTTCCGGTCACTGCGTTTCTGCTTCGCATTGTACCGTTCCAGAGCTTCGTCAAACAGTTCATGATACACTGCCTTTATATCCTCGTGACAAAATTCCACATTGTCCCGGCTCCTTTCTTTATCTACATTCTTTGCTGAAAATGCTCTTGTATTGTGATTCACAGAGCCTTTCCCCATCATTCCGCTAATCGTTCTCTCCAATAAAACCACCTCTCATCTCTTTTTATCTGTATCTTTTAGTGCCGATAGGCACAGGCTTTGTTACTTTCGTCGAAAGTAACGCAAAAGCACTTTTGACAGCTTCGCCATCAAAAATGCACCCCGATAAATCGGGTTTTGCGTCCTGCCGGAAGCTTTTTCTGCCTGCGGCAGTTGTGCCCGTTCCGGTCACATTGTCATCGCTGTCACCGCACCATTTTTCCTTAATCGTTTCCTACGGGTGCGTGCCACGCTCCCGTTTTATTCGTCTAAGGAAATTACCATCGGAAGCTGTCCGGCACACCACGCCTGTCTAGATATTCCCTGCGTGCCTTTTCCTTTTCTTCCTCTGTCGGTGCAGTTTTATACTGCGTATACAGCTCTCTCATTACCAGGGCATCCATCTTTTTCTCCAATGCCTTAACTATCTCCGGCTCCGTTTCTTCCTGCCCTATGAGAAAATATCTCACGAGCAAAAAGAACAGTTCCTGCGAAATCTGCACATTCTTCATTTCAATCGACCAATCCTTTCTGCAAGACCGCAACAACGCAATGTCTATATCTTTTGCAACCTTGCAATCTTCAAGACCGCATTTCTGTATACTCTGCATTGTTGCGTTCTTCCTCTATTCCTGCTTTACCTTATCCAGTTCCCAGTACCAAGCGTTATTGATTTTTCTTGCCCGGATACCCAGCTCTTTCTTTGCGTTTTCCAGTGTTCGTTTGGAAATTCCCAGTTCTTCTGCCCGGTCAAAGATTTCGTTGCTCAAAACCGCATTCTGTGTTTCTGCAAGTTCCCGTAACATCTGCTTTGCCAGCTCCATTTTATTTGCCTTTGGTGCAATGCCGCCAAGCACCTCATCCACAGTAATCTCATAATCTCCAATCCACTGAAAGCCTTCCTCTGATAAGGCAAATGCCTTCGGGTGCCCGAATGCCGCAAGGTTATTTTTTATCTGGACAACAGCTCTGGTATTCGGTTCTCCCTCTACCCGTCCGACCAGTAATACGCTTCTTGCCACTGCAAAGAAATCTATGGAACCCATGCCCCGGTATGCCGCTTTATTGCCGGAAGCCTTATTCATATGACCGATAAGGATAATTGCACACTTTGTTTTCTCTGCCAATGCTCCTAATTTCTTTGTCATATCCCTTGCTTCGTTTGCTCGGTTCATATCCATGCCACCGCCCAGATAGGCTTGTATCGGGTCTAAAATCAAGAGCCTTGCACCAGTCCTTACAATCGCTTCTTCCAAGCGTTCATCTACCATAGACAGTGACTTGTCACTCTCATCAATAACGATAATTCTCTCGCAGTCTGCTCCGGCAAGTTCTAATCTTGGTTTTACTGTATCCGCAAGACCATCCTCCGCAGTCTGGTATATTACATTGACCGGCTCTGTGACTTTCATATTTTCATCCAGTGCTTCGCCCTTTGACAGCTTTGCCGCCAGATTCAAGACCATTGTTGTCTTTCCGTCACCCGGATCACCCTGAATAATTGTCAGCTTGCCATAAGGAATGAATGGATACCACAGCCACTCAATCTCCTGCGACTGTACCTCTGACATTCTAATCATCTTTAATTCAATCTTCTGTTCTGTCATTTTCTCCTCCAATTTTAATTTTATAATTGCTACCGGAGAAAACCTCTGCTATACTTAGCTTGTATATACATAGGATAACAGAGGTTTATCCGGTTATCTTTAGTCCTGACAGTTGCCGCTGTTGGGACTTTTTTCTTGTTCATTATCCAGCAAATCTGCAATTCTCCGTTGCTGATTCGGATATAAGTGACCATAAGTATTTAGGGTAATTCTTATATCCTTATGCCCTAATCTTTCCTTTATCAGAATCGGCTCAATCCCTTTGTTGATGAGATATGCTACATGTGAATGTCTTAAATCATGCACTCGGATTTTCTTTACTCCGGCTTTCACCATATTGTGCTTCATCTTATGCTGTACTGCTTCCTGCACAATAGGGAAAAGTCTTTCATTCTCCGGCATACCGTAATGTCCTTCAATAAATTGCTTTATTTCCTGCTTCAAAAATTCCGGTATTTCTATTGTTCGCACAGATTGTTTTGTCTTTGGTTCTGTAATCACATCCTTTCGTTCTGTCCTATAGTACGTTTTTGTGATGCTGATTTGATTTCTTTCAAAGTTTATATCTGCCGGAGTTAATGCAAGTAGTTCTCCAATTCTGCATCCAGTCCAGAAAAGAATTTCAAAGATGAGATAATATCTTGTTCCCGGTTCTATAGTTTGAATAAACTGCTGATACTCCTCTGTTGTCCAGAAATCCAAGCTTCTGCTGTCCGAGTTTCCCATCCGCTTTACCTTCTTGCAAGGATTTGTATGCAAATCGTAAATCCTTGAAGCATGAGTAAACAAGCTGGTTAGCTGATTTTGTATCATTCGCAGATATGATTCCGAAAAGCCTTTTGTCTGCATTTCATTCTGCCACTGAATAATCTGCGAAGCTGATATTTCACTCATCATTTGATTTCCAAAATACGGAATAATATGCTGTTCCATCATATAACGTTTGTTTTTCATGGTACGTTCTTTGAGTTCATTCTGTTTGTCCTCAAAATATACCTCCATAAATTCACTCAATTTCATATCCATACTTCGACTGCTATTGAGTTTTTTCTGTCGCTCATATTCCAGAGCTTCCTTTTTTGTGGAAAATCCTCTCTTTCTTCGTTTTTTCTTTTCGCCCTTTGCATTCGTTTCAAACCACTGGGCAGTCCATTTCTTCGTGTCTTTTTCTTTGTAAGCCATTCCTTTCTTCTCCTCTCTTAGTTCGCAGCCAGCTCGTATCCGAACATCTTTTTTGCCCAATATGCTCTTGGAATCCGTCCTGCCATTGTGATATATCCCTGCTCCGCAAGTTCCTTATTCATTGCCTTAACCAACTTGTAAGCATACGACTTGGAACAATCCAGTTCCTTAGCCACATCATCCGCACTCATCATATATTGATAGTTCGCCATATATTCATCCTCCCTTCTCATTCTACAATTCCGTTACAACTCTTGTATTTTTGTTGTGTACGGTTTTCGTAAATTCATATTATCACTGTCCGTAAATAATGTCAATACTTCGTAAATATTATTTTACGGTTTTCGTAATTCTAAAATTATGTAATTTTTACTTTTATGTTTTTCGTAAATGTGATATGATAATAATTGAATTTATGTTTTTCGTAATTACTTTGTCTATGAAAATAGGAGGTTGCTTATGGGCGATGGAAAGAAATTAAAAGAGTACCTTGATGAAAAAGGTACAAATGTACGCAGAATTGCAAAAGAAACCGGCATTAGTGCCACCACGTTATACACGATTATTCAAAAAGATTCCAATATCCGCTTTGACTTTGCGCTCCGACTTGCCAATGCTTTAGATATTGATGTGAATGAGATATGCTCTGCAAGTCCTTTCTCTGGAGCTATTACCGAAGAAGAAATATATCCCACTCTTCCAGATGGATTGAATGGAGCCTTGGATGCAAGCAGAGTCAAAACCTACTTGAAAAACTCTCTCTATCCACTTATGTACCTATTCGGTAAAAATAGTATGCCGGATGTGGATAATCTTTTGACTTCCTTTTATCAGTTGGATGATGAAGCAAGGAAAGAAGTGGTCGAAACGATACAATTCAAACTACAATATCACAGAGACCCCGAACGGGCAGAACAGGTAAAACAGATTAAGGGATGGTAAGAAAAAAGCTCCGTTGAATAGCAAATTCGACGGAGTTTTTTTTGGCACCATTTTGGCACCGCTCACACCCATCTTCATTATTATCGCATGTAAAAAGGGTTCCGGAGAAATCTCCGAAACCCTTGAATTTACTGAATAATATTTAATTACTCGATGATAGTAGCAACACGTCCTGATCCAACAGTACGTCCACCTTCACGGATAGCGAAGGTAAGACCCTGCTCCATAGCGATAGGATGGATCAGTTCGATGGTCATCTCTACGTTATCACCAGGCATACACATCTCAACACCAGCGGGCAGTTCGCAAACGCCGGTAACGTCGGTGGTTCTGAAGTAGAACTGAGGACGATAGTTGTTGAAGAAAGGAGTATGACGTCCACCTTCATCCTTGGTCAGAACGTATACCTGAGCGGTAAACTTTCTGTGGCAGGTAACAGTACCGGGCTTAGCCAGAACCTGTCCTCTTTCGATTTCAGTTCTCTGGATACCACGAAGCAGAGCACCGATGTTATCACCAGCCTGTGCCTCATCCAGCATCTTACGGAACATTTCGATACCGGTTACAACAGTCTTCTTGGTCTCTTCCTTGATACCAACGATTTCAACTTCATCATTCAGATGCAGAACACCACGCTCTACACGACCGGTAGCAACGGTACCACGACCGGTAATGGTGAATACGTCCTCGACGGGCATCAGGAAAGGCTTATCAGTATCACGCTGAGGATCAGGGATATAAGAATCTACAGTATCCATCAGTTCCATGATCTTGTCGCCCCACTCGCTGCTGGGATCTTCCAGAGCCTTCAGAGCGGAACCCTTGATGATAGGGCAGTCATTGAAGTCGTACTCTTCCAGCTGCTCGGTTACTTCCATCTCAACCAGCTCGATCAGCTCGGGATCGTCAACCATATCACACTTGTTCAGGAATACGATGATGTAAGGAACGCCTACCTGACGGGACAGAAGGATGTGCTCCTTGGTCTGAGCCATAACACCATCAGTAGCAGCTACAACGAGGATAGCACCATCCATCTGTGCAGCACCGGTGATCATGTTCTTAACGTAGTCAGCATGGCCCGGGCAGTCAACGTGTGCATAGTGTCTCTTCTCGGTCTGGTACTCGATGTGAGCGGTAGAAATGGTGATACCACGCTCTCTCTCTTCGGGAGCCTTATCGATGTGATCGAAGTCAACCTTCTCGTTACCAGGTACTCTCTCGGAAAGAACCTTGGAGATTGCAGCGGTCAGGGTAGTTTTACCATGGTCAACGTGACCGATGGTACCAATGTTACAATGGGGCTTTGTTCTGTCAAATTTAGCTTTAGCCATTATTTAAGTCCTCCTTAAAATAATTAAACAGTTTCGTAGTTTTATTTTTTTAACTCGCTACCTCTGATTATATTAAATAATCAGAGGTTTTTCAAGTTATTTTTATTGATTTAGCGCTTATTTCGCCTTTGCAGCAAGAACCTTTTCCTGAACGTTCTTAGGAACGGGCTCATATTTTTCGAAGAACATGGAGTAGTTACCACGACCCTGGGTCTTGGAACGCAGGTCTGTGGAGTAACCGAACATCTCAGCAAGGGGAACGAAAGCCTTAACCATCTTACCACCGCCGATGTCTTCCATACCTTCTACACGACCACGACGGGAGTTCAGATCACCGATTACATCGCCCATGTATTCCTCGGGCATGGTAACCTCAACCTTCATGATCGGCTCAAGCAGTACAGGAGCTGCCTTCTGCATTGCTTCCTTGAATGCCATGGAACCTGCAATGTGGAATGCCATCTCGGAGGAGTCGACCTCATGATAGGATCCATCATATACATTCGCATGAACACCCAGTACAGGGAATCCACCCAAAATACCAGCCTGAGCTGCTTCCTGGATACCTTCACCTACTGCGGGGATGTATTCCTTAGGAATGGAACCACCGACTACAGTAGATTCGAATAACAGGGTAGGAGGATCGTTGATCAGAATGTTTGCCTTCGGATCAAAGTCAAACTTCTCACAGTTAGCCTCCAGGGGCTCAAACTTAACTTTACAATGTCCGTACTGTCCACGACCACCGGACTGCTTAGCGTACTTGGAATCCACTTCAACAGCCTTGGTGAACGCTTCCTTATATGCAACCTGAGGCGCACCTACGTTAGCTTCTACATGGAACTCACGAAGCAGACGGTCAACGATGATCTCCAGATGCAATTCACCCATACCGGCGATGATGGTCTGACCGGTCTCCTGATTGGTATGAGCACGGAAAGTAGGATCTTCTTCTGCCAGTTTTGCAAGAGCTTCACCCATCTTGCCCTGACCAGCTTTGGTCTTAGGCTCGATAGCCAGCTCGATAACGGGCTCAGGGAACTCCATGGACTCCAGGATTACAGGGTGCTGCTCATCACAGATGGTATCACCGGTAGTGGTGAACTTGAATCCAACTGCTGCAGCGATATCACCGGAGTAAACCTTTTCCAGCTCTGCACGCTTGTTCGCATGCATCTGCAGGATACGTCCTACACGTTCCTTCTTGTCCTTAGTAGCATTGAGTACATAAGAACCGGAATTCAGCGTACCGGAATATACACGGAAGTAAGCGAGCTTACCTACGAACGGGTCAGTCATGATCTTGAATGCAAGTGCAGCGAAAGGCTCTTCATCAGAGGACTTTCTCTCTACTTCATTACCGTCAAGGTCAACACCCTTAATAGCCGGCACATCCAGAGGAGAAGGCATATACTCGATAATAGCATCCAGGAGCTTCTGAACGCCCTTATTTCTGTAAGCAGTACCGCAGCATACAGGAACGGCTCTGCACTCACAAGTAGCTTTTCTCAAAGCAGCCTTCATCTCTTCAACAGAAGGAATTTCACCTTCCAGATACATCATTGTCAGATCATCATCCAGCTCGCAAACCTTTTCAATGAGCTCATCATGATATAAAGCAGCCTCATCAGCCATATCTCCAAGATCATCGGTAACAGTGATGTCATCACCCTTCTCATCGTTGTAGATATAAGCCTTCATCTCGAACAGATCAATGATTCCCTTGAACTCATCTTCCTTACCGATAGGCAACTGAAGGCAGATAGCGTTCTTACCAAGTCTGGTACGGATCTGATCTACTGCTGCGTAGAAATTAGCACCCAGGATATCCATCTTGTTGATGAATGCCATACGAGGTACATTGTAGGTGTCAGCCTGACGCCATACGTTCTCGGACTGAGGCTCTACACCACCCTTTGCGCAGAAGACGCCGACAGCGCCATCCAGTACACGAAGGGAACGCTCAACCTCAACGGTGAAGTCTACGTGACCCGGGGTATCAATAATATTGATACGATGCTCCAGAGCACCGGGCATGGGTTTGGTCTCTTTTTCAAGAGTCCAGTGACAGGTAGTAGCTGCAGATGTAATGGTAATACCTCTCTCCTGCTCCTGAGCCATCCAGTCCATGGTAGCAGTACCTTCATGAGTATCACCGATCTTATAGTTAACACCTGTGTAATACAGGATACGCTCGGTAGTAGTGGTCTTACCGGCATCGATATGAGCCATAATTCCGATATTTCTGGTTCTCTCTAACGGATATTCTCTTCCAGCCAAGTTTTTTCCCTCCTACTAGAATCTGTAATGAGCAAAAGCCTTGTTTGCCTCTGCCATCTTGTGCATGTCTTCTTTTCTCTTAACTGCAGATCCGGTATTGTTGGCTGCGTCAAGAATTTCGTTAGCAAGTCTGTCTTCCATGGTCTTCTCACTTCTCTTACGAGAGAACATGGTCAACCAACGAAGACCCAGAGCCTGACGTCTCTCAGGTCTAACCTCGATAGGTACCTGATAGGTAGCACCACCGATACGTCTTGCTTTTACTTCCAGAACAGGCATGATGTTGTTCATAGCCTCTTCGAATACTTCCAGAGCAGGCTTGCCGCTCTTCTCTTCAACCTTAGCAAATGCTCCGTATACGATCTTCTGGGCTACACCCTTCTTGCCATCTAACATGATGTTGTTGACAAGCTTGGTAACCACTTTGTTGTTGTATAAAGGATCTGCTAATACATCTCTTTTCTGAATATGTCCTTTACGTGGCACGGTTCTTCCCTCCTTAACAAATTGTTTACGTTAGATCATAGGTACTCACATGTGTTTCCCCAAGTGTTCGCGCTGTTATATCTGTATCACAGAATTCCAACACTTTTCTTAGTTTCGTTTTTGTGGTACAAAGACGATGTCCGCATCGTCTCCAAAAATCCTTGCGGATTTTCATCGAACTCTCGGTCCGACGTTCAAAACGCCCCGGATACTACTTATTTCTTAGCATCCTTAGGTCTCTTAGCGCCGTACTTGGAACGAGCCTGTTTTCTGTTAGCGACACCGGCGGTATCAAGGGTACCACGGATGATGTGGTATCTGGTACCGGGCAGGTCCTTAACACGACCACCACGGATCAAAACAACGCTGTGCTCCTGCAGATTGTGACCTTCACCGGGAATGTAGCTGGTAACTTCGATTCCGTTGGAAAGACGTACTCTGGCGATCTTTCTAAGAGCAGAGTTAGGCTTTTTAGGAGTTGCTGTCTTAACAGCGGTACATACACCACGCTTCTGGGGAGCAGAAACGTCTGTTGCTTTCTTGTGAAGAGAGTTGTAACCCTTCTGGAGAGCAGGTGCAGTAGACTTCTTAACAGAGGTCTGACGTCCTTTTCTTACTAACTGGTTAAATGTTGGCATTCTGTTTCACCTCTTTCTTAAATAGTATAATAGACGCACCTTTTCTGGCACGCTTTAATAGTATACTTGTTCCAACTTCCGTTGTCAACTGGTTTTTCGTGAAATTTACAGGGTTTTTCACGACTTTTTCATGTTATTATAACCAAAAGAGGAGCAGTACCGTTTCCGATACCGCTCCATGAAGTATTTCCCATAAATTTCCCCCTATACAGGGGCTGCTTATATAAAGAACCGCTACTGTATCTGTGGCAGATAGCGTTCCAGTGCATCCTGCCAGGAAGGAAGTCTCTCAAAACCGTTCTCTGTGAGCTTTTCCTTGCTCATGCGGCTGTTCTCCGGTCTCTTCGCCTTCGTGGGATACTCGGACGCCGGTACGGGAGCCACATCCACGTTCATGCCTACCTTGCGGAAGATTTCGCAGGCAAATTCATACCAGTTACAGATACCTTCATTGGTCGCATGATAAATGCCGTATTTGTCGGTCAGCACCATGTCCACCAGAAGCCTTGCCAGATCATAAGTATAAGTAGGCGAACCAAACTGGTCATTCACCACCGTGAGATGATCATGGGTCTTACCCAGATTCAGCATGGTCTTGATGAAATTCTTACCGTTCACACCGAATACCCAGGAGATTCTTACGATAAAATACTTCTCCAGTGTATTCTGCACTGCCAGCTCGCCCTCGTATTTGGTCTGTCCGTATACGTTCAGAGGATGGCGCTCATCGTCGGGTTCCCAGGCTCTGGTACCTTCGCCGTCAAATACATAGTCCGTGCTGATATAGATCATCTTGCAGTCTAACTTTTTGCAGACATTGGCAATATTCTGTGTGCCGTCCGCGTTGACCCTGCGGCAGAGCTCCACGTTGTCTTCCGCTGCATCCACTGCAGTATAGGCTGCACAGTGGATCACAGCATCCGGTGCTACCTCACCGATCACTTTTTCCACACTGGCAGCATCCGTGATATCCATGTCCTGAATATCCACACCGACCGCCTCAATGCCGCGCTTTGTAAGTTCATTTACCACATCATATCCCAACTGACCCTTTACGCCTGTTACCAATACTTTCATAGAATGCCTTCCTTTTCTTTCTTAATGCTTATGGCACCGGTCTCCGGAACCACCACATACATAATTATAACATTACCGTCAGACATCAGCAACGAAATACTTCATTTTTGTATTGTATCGCAAAAAAATCCAGGGAACGCTCCCCGGACCTTTTTATATCAGTTCTATTTCAGTTCTATTTCAGTTCTATTTCATTTGTTTCAATTTAAACAGTCATATAGCTTTGCGCTGCCCGCCGGATATCCTCGACAATTCCTTCTGCCTTTTTATCCTCCAGTTCGGTTGCCTGCTTTCTAAGCTTCCACCAGTTCCAGCCGGGATGTGCATTTTCCTGCAATTCTATGATTCTTTTCTGGTATTTTCTGCATAATATAAAATAAATCACCAAGAGTAATAAAACACCAATGCCCAGCATTCCGGCTACTGTGTCACCGTAATATCCACTCTTTACTGTCTGTGCAAGCGGTGTCGCTTCATCTTCAATTTGTACGATTCGATAACCTGTCAAAATCACAGGTATGGAATATAACATGCCGCTCATCTCGACCGCCTCCGTTATTTCTTAGTCTCTATCTATAAAGACTACTTATCCATGAAAAACGGCTCACATTTTTCGATATTTTTTTCAGGAATTCCTACCGGTCTGCTTCCGGAAATTTTCATCGCGAAAATTTACTTATTATGGGAAATTCGCTATAATAGTGATATAGATTTTCACACAAAGGAGACTGTTATGCAAAAAAGCTTCATACAACATCTGTTTACTGTAAGTATATTGTCCTGTTGTCTGTTATTCGGAGGATGCAGTCAGAATTCTGCCGGAGATGATACATCCTCCGCCACGACTGCTTCCACCTCCCCGTCTGAAACTGTTACAGCCCTGCCCGCCGATGTTTCCCCGGATTCCGATACGTCTGCCATAGAATCCACTTCGGAGGATACCAGGGCACTCACCCTGTCGGTAGTCAATATGTGTGGCATCGAAGTCGGTATGGTTGCGGTCATTGATCCCGTGACCGGGGAACAGGTAAATCTGGATTCCCTGTCGGATCAGGAATCGATCTCTATGGAAGCAGACTGGCCCTCCTCTGTCAATGAGTTCCAATGGGCTCTCTACAATACTGACGGTGAATTATGCGTTGAGGGGACAACCGATATCAGCAGTGCCCAGACCACAGTGACTCTTCTGCTGACCGGAGACGGTGATCTGGAAAAAGTCGAAGAGCTCTTCGAGTAATCCGCTTTCCAAGGTCTAAAAAACGACATCCACCGGGGAAATCCCGATGGATGTCGTTTTTGTTATCTTTTATTCTTCGATATCTCCTGCATTTTCTGCCTGAGCCTTCAGCTTCTTCTCATTGTGCTTCTTATACATTTCATATCCGGTTGCACCGAGGATCAGAATGATCAGCCACCACCACCAGGACATCTTTGCATGTTCGCTTTCTACGGCAACATCTGCCAGGGGAACTGCTTCGTCTGCAATATTCACTGCTTCTTCTGCCTTAGGTGCTTCCTCTGCTGTTTTCTGGGTGTCTTCCTCAACATTGGCTGCAAGAGGTGCTGCTTCATCAGCAATCTGCGTCACGCCCTGTGCCGCTGCCTGATTCTGGGTCACTACTGTTGCCTGTGCCACCGGTGCGGGTGCCAGAACAATCGGGTTAACAACAGTCTCTCCGGTATCGCTGCTGCCGCCTGCGCTATCGCCGCCCGCAGGAGCTGCCGGTGTGGGTGCGGGAGTCAGACGCTCGATCACCTTATCCAGCTCTCCGCCTGCCTTATCCAGGCTGTCCAGAATCTCCTTCAGAGTATCTTCTGCATCCTTTTTGTTCTGTTCAGCCACGACCAGCTTTCCTTCCAGTTCCTTCAGAGCTCCAAGGTTACTGGTTCTGTTACTCTTCAGAGCTTCGATCTCTGCCTTCAGCACATCTACCTTGCCCTGTGCTGCTTCCACCTCACCCTGTGCTGCCTTTGCATCCTGTAACAGCTTCTGATACTTTTCAGTCAGTGCCTTGGCATCATCTACGAATTTACGATAGGCTTCATCCTTTTGGGTGAGTTTGATGTTGCCCTGAATATAGTTCAGGTTCTGGATGATCTGACCAGTCAGCACCTCTGCATTTGCATAAGTCTCAGTTCTGACAGCAGTATTGGTTGTGGTCTCTCCGGTTTTCTCCAGATAATCAATCTCATAGGAATAGCTGGTATGCGCAATGGTATCGGTATCTGTGGTCTTCACATTGTACACACCGGTTGCGCCGCTTGCTTTTGCCTGTGCCAGTGCTGCATCCTGTACCGCATTCTGTGCCTCCGCTGCGGTGGTCTTCTCATCGGTCTTGACACTGACACCTGCTACATAGCGGATGGTTGCCTTGCCAAGCTTCCAGTCATCCCAGTTAGCGCTGACGAAAATACCGCCATCTGCCTCGACTGCCTTTCTGGCTGCATCTTCCAGTTTCTTGTTCGTAGTTTCTCCATTACCAAACAGAGCCTTGATGTCATTCCAGAGGGAGCCGAAGGTACTCTGGTCTACTGTCTTCTTAGTGACCTTTGCATAAGTTGCGGATACAGTGCCGGATACGAGGAAGTCGGAATCATCATACCAGTGATCTTCTGTATAGCCGGTTACCTTAAGATCACTGCTTACACCGATCAGGTATAAGTCGTCATCATCGTTAATCTTATTGCTTAACGCCTTCTCCTGCTCTTTCGTAACCTTTGCTACTGCTTCTTCCTCTGTTCTTACACCATAATCCGTCTTTTTATCTGTATGCTTCCATTCAACCTCTTCATCCTTCACATTCACAGTCTTCGTAAAGGTAGGAATGTAGGTTCCGTTACCGGTATAAGTATAATCCGTTTTTTCTGTTCCTGTAACGGTTACATCCTTGCCGGCAGCGTCCTTCAAATCCTTTTCCTTTGCAGCAGCTGCAGCATCTCTCTCTGCCTCTGTCTGATACTGTTCGGTAGAAGTGAATTTTGCATCGGTATAGGTGATGGTGGTCACATCAGCGGTCACGGTCTTAATCAGGTTGCCGTTCTCATCCAGTTTCCAGGATTCCTTCTCGGTAGCCTCATTTACATCAGTATCAACCTCGCCGTTTTCGGTCTTCTGGTTATTGTCAGAAATAATGATACTCTCGGTTCCGTCGTTCTTGATCACTTTCTTTCCATCTACTGCAATAATAGTTCCGTCTTTCAGACCTTTTTCCACTTCGGAAACAGTGATCGTATCCCCGTTTCCCTTCACATACTGATCCGGATTGGTCTCCTGCGCCGTCTTCCAGTTTACTTCCTCAATTCGCTTCTCAAAGATCACGATATTGTCCTTGGAAGTCTGTTTGTCATCCATCACATAGTTGTAATACTTTGTCTGCTTATTACCATTCTCATCGGTATAGGTTACTTCAAAATAATTCTTGGTATTATTGTCTTCACCCTGTCTGCGGACAACCTTAATATCATCGGCAGTGATCTTCTGTACCTCGGGCAGATAGTAGTTCTGCATAATGGAAATGAAAAGCTGATCCTCATTTTTCCAGTTCAGTCCATTGTCGCCCTGAGTCAGGGCTTCCTTATCTGCAATATCCAGAGCACCTGCCGCAGAGGTATCCACTGCACCCTTTGCAGCCTCCAGAGCCTTTGCCAGTGCTTCTGCATTTGTCTTCGCTGCTTCCAGTTCAGCTGCTGCTGCCGCAGCGTTAGCATCTGCACTGTTTACAGCCTCCTCATAAGCCTTTTCATAAGCTGCCACCTTCTGTGCTGCCTCTTCATAAGCTGTCTTGGCGGTATTGTACTCCCCAAGCTTTGCATCGAAATCAGCCTGTGCCTGATCTACGGTAGTCTTTACTTCTTCATATGCCGCATTGGCATCGGTGATAGAAGCAGCATCCTTGATATTCTCGATCTGTCCATTTACCTTATTCTGGGCAGCCTGCATGGCATCCTTTGCTTCTGCCGCAGTCTGTCCTGCATTTGCCGCTGCATCAGTTGCCTTATTCAGTTCTGCGTCGGAAAGCTTATCATTTGCTTCTGCAACGCCAAGTTTGGTATCTGCACTCTCCACAGCAGACTCTGCGTCCTTCAGAGAAGAACCGCCCTCCACGGTCTTATCCTCTACTTTGACATTGGCATCCAGAACAGCCTGAGACAGATCCTTGCCCTGCGTATCCTTAGCTTCCCCTGCCACTACCTGGTCAGCCACTTCCGACTTCACATCAGTAGCACTCTTTTCTGCCGTTTCTACTGCCTTGTCAGCCTCTTTTGCAGCTGCCTGTGCCTGGTCAGCAATACCGGCTTCCGGTGTCACGGTAATGTTCTTATCCTCATTGCCTTCAGGCGTGGTGCCCTCTCCCTCTGCTGCCAGTGCAGTCAGCGGGGAAGATGCCATCAACATTGCGGAAATGCCGATCGCCATAGCACGAATCACTTTTTCGTTCTTACTGTTTTTTCTCATATGATTTTTCCTCTCCATTCTATTTTTCAACAATATGTTCAAATAAATACTGCAGTACCTCCGGCGTGAACTTCTTTGCCGAAATAGCTACTTTAAAATCTCCGTCTTCTTGCTCCTCCTGTCTGGTGACATCTGCATACATGATCATCGTATCCGCTACGATTATGATGTCTTTCCCCTTAAGGTCAGGAGATCCGGCCGGCATCGTAAAAGCTATGCCCAGTGGGCTGACATTGCATGTTTCGACAAAAATGCTCTCTCCCGAATCACATACTACGATAACGCTCTTAGCCTGATAGCCAACACGGTCGATCCTCCTTCGTTCTTCCATCGTCCCCTTCTGCTCCTTTCTTCCGGAGTTGCCGGTAAAACCGCTCCTTTTGTGTCTTTCTAATTATTAAGACGGTTCATCTCAAAAAAAAGGGTCAAATTTTTTTATTTAATTTTAAAAAAAGTTTCAAAAAATCTAAGTTTTTAAAATCAAATTAGTGAACGCCGGCATCGTTATCTTTTTTTCTGACAGACAATATGCTATAATACATCCAAAGAAAATCATGACACAGGCTTTTAAAGGAGCGACCCTATGATACAGAAAAAGAAATTCGTAAAAACCTTCCGTAACACCAAAACCGTGCAGTTAGTCCTTCTGCTTCTATTGGAAGCTGCGTATGTTCTGGTGCTGACCCTGAACCCGGCGTTGGGCACGAAGCTTTTCGAAGACCGGACCCTGTTTATTCTATGCACACTTTCCTGGATCCTTGCTTTATTTAATCTGATATGGCTGTTATACGATTTTTATAAATTGCGCACCTTTGCCGAAGAAAGCCACGCGCTGAACCGTGCAGCTTTCCTGGATCATCTGACCGGCATTCCCAACAGACACGGACTGGATGTGGTCTTTGAGACCTACGACTCCCCGGAATCTCTGGAGCATGTAGCCTGCTATATGGTTACCATCACCAACTTAAAGGAGATCAATCAGACCATGGGACATGTCGTGGGCGACCAGATGTTGAAGGATTTCTCCGGTATCTTAGAGAGTGTCGGTGATGCCTTCGGTGTTGTGGGACGTAACGGCGGTAACGAATTCTTAATGATCGTCAATCACGGTTCCCATGATACCATGGACTATTTTATCGAAAGTCTGGCGCAGCAGTTAAAAGAATATAACGAAGAGCACAGCAATGCGCCCATTCAGATCAAGTACGCATATATTTTAAATGAAGAAGCACATGCAGAGTATTTCTCCACTCTGCTTACAGAGACATACAATAAGCTCCACGCTTAAGGAACCCGTTAACCAAGCAGTGAGACGAACGCATGAAAGACATGAACATTCCTTACATTGCCGGTCTTGTGATCCGTGCCCAGCACAGCGACTCGGATGCCTTCGCGGAATTGTATGCTCTTACCTATAATAAAGTATACAACTACACCAGACATTATCTGAGAGATGACTTTCTCGCTCAGGACGCTATGCAGGAGGTCTACATACTGGCTCTGAAAAACATTGGAAAACTGAATGATCCCACGGTTTTTATCGCCTGGCTGAACCGCATCTGCTTCCACGTCTGCTATGACATGACTCAGAAGAACCGACCACAGAACGACTGCCAGGTCTTGAGCTAGGAGATTCTGGATATCGTCCAGGACCCCCATCTGGACACCAATCCGGAACTGCACTACCAGCAGAAGGATGAATATTCCCGGCTGGCGGACGCCTTAGAGCAGCTTCCTTTCAATGAGAAGCAGGTCCTGATCATGCGCTACTATAACGACATGAAGCTCGAAGAGATCGCTGCAGCCATGGAGATCAGCCGCAGCAGCGTCAAACGCTATATTGCCTCCGGACAGGATCATTTGAAAGAAAGAATGAAAGGATAACAGATTATGTTTTTTCATAAAAAGAACCGATATGAACTGGACATGACGACTGCCAATAATGCTCTGCAGAATATCCTGTCCACCTGTAACCAACCGGTCAATACCATTCCTTTTGACAAGCTGGTACTTCGTAAAAAAGTAAATGCCGCTTCCTATAATCGTCTGATCGTTGCCACAGCGGTGATCTTCGTGCTGACGTTTCTGTCGCCCTTAGTCATCGTTCCGCTCTCCGAATTTAACGAGAAAATGTTTGCCCCCGCTCCCGCGGAGCTTACTCTGGATTATGTGGAGAATAATGTTTTAAGCCTTAAATTTACCGGAGATAACATTCTCTATGACGAGGCTTTTATGGAGACGCTGTCCGGCGAGATCATCGAACCGCTCTCCGTAGACACCTCCAAGGGTGTGATCAATTTCCCTTTTCTTTCTGAGGAAGCCAATATTTATGTTCCCGTAAAAAACGGTGAGACCCTCCACCTGCTCTTTACTCCCGATAATGTAACGGGCCTGGCACAATAACAACAGGATGTAATGATTTCTATGCGGATACCAAGATCATCTGCGCGGCTGCGCATTTTATTAATTACATATTGTATGGCCATGGGTCTGTGCGCCTGCGGTTCCGCTTCTGACTCTCTGCCTGTGGATGCTTCTGTGACAGGCACTTACGACGACCAGTCCTCCGCAGATCCCGCTTCTGCGGATACCGACACCTCTTCCCCGGAGACTGCTTCCCCGGACACGGAAAACACTTCCCCTGTGGGACCTCTGCGGGATGCCACTCCTGTCTGCCTCGTACCACAGGCCGACGGCACCGCGGTGGTGTCCAATGATGTAGCTGTCATCGATTATTCTCATATGTCCGATGGCTATGTCTGTGCCAATTATACCGGCACCTGTCCCAAAGTCAAACTGCGCATCACCGGTCCCGACACCGTTGTCTATACCTATGATCTGCACGGAGGCGGCTACGAGACGTTTCCTCTCTCCTCGGGCGACGGATATTATGATGTGACGATCTACGAAAATATTTCCGGTACGAACTATGCCACCTGCCTGTATGCGGATCTGGACGTACAGATCCCGGATGAATTCAGTCCTTTTCTCTATCCTAATCAGTACGTGAATTTTACGGCAGACAGCAAAGTCGTTGCCAAGGGGCAGGAACTGGCGGAAGGTGCATCCTCCGATCTGGAGGTGATCACCCGGATCTATGATTATATCACCGGAAATATTACCTACGACTACGATAAGGCTTCCGATCCCCCCACCGGCTATACTTCCGACGTAGATGCCATTCTGGATTCCGGCACCGGTATTTGTCTGGACTATGCCGCCGTTATGGCGAGCATGCTCAGAAGCCAGCGGATCCCTACCAGACTGGAGGTCGGATACGCGCAGGATGCCTATCACGCCTGGATCAGCGTCTACACCGCCGACACCGGTTGGCTGAACGGCATCATCGAATTCGACGGCAATGTCTGGACCCTGGTGGATCCTACCTTCGGTGCCAACACGGATAACAAGACGCTGAAAAAGTTCATCGGTGACGGTAACAATTATATCCTTCAGAAAATGTATTAGTGAAAGGGAACAAAACGACATGAAGACCACAGAACAAAAATTACTTTCTAATGAAGAGATCGCTTCTTTCTGCAATCAGTCTGCCATGCTGTTTCAGGCAGGCATTCCTCCGGTGGAGGGCATGGCCATCCTGCAAAGTGATGCACAGTCGCCTGAGGGGAAGGCGATCTTCGACCAGATCCTTACCGTATGCCGGCAGGGAGAAAGTTTTCACAAGGCTCTGGAAGCCACGGGAGTATTTCCCGATTACTGTCTGCATATGATCGCTCTGGGCGAGGAATCCGGTAATCTGGATGTCTGCATGAATTCTCTGGCAGATTATTACGAAAAAGAAGATGCCATCGCCAGCAGTATCCGGGATGCCGTAACTTACCCCTTTATTATGATCGCCATGATGGCTGCTGTCATCGTAGTGCTGGTCAGCCGTGTTATGCCGATCTTCGAACAGGTCTATGTGGAGCTTGGCAGTGAGATGACGGGGTTTGCCGCGTCCCTCTTACGTCTCGGCAATCATCTGAACCGTTATTCCTTTATCTTCGTAAGTATTCTGTGTGTGATACTGCTTCTGTATCTTTTCGCCACCAGAACCCAGGGTGGCAAGCGTACTACCGCGCGTTTTCTGAACTGGTTTCCTCTGACAAGGCGTTTTTATGAGAGTGTGGCCTGCGAGCGTTTTGCAAGCGGTATGGCCCTGACTCTGAGCAGTGGTATGGATACCTATTCCAGTCTGGACATGGTGGCTGCACTGGTAGGCAATGAGAAAATGAAACAGAAGATTTTAAACTGCAAAGAAGCCATTCATGCCGGTGCCAATTTTGCGGAAGCATTGACCGGTGCAGGTATTTTCAATCACCTGTATTCTCAGATGGTATCCGTAGGTTTCCGCAGTGGTAACGTAGATATGGTCCTTCGAAAAATCGCAGACCGCTATGAGGAAAATACCAACCGCAGATTACAGTCCATCATCGCCGTTCTGGAACCGACCCTTGTCATCATTCTGTCAGTGATCGTCGGTCTGATCCTGTTATCGGTCATCCTGCCTCTTATGGGTATTATGACCAGCATCGGATAGGAGTGATATCATGAATCGTTTTGAGCAAAAAAGTATGTCCTTCGGACGCAAACTGGTCTATCTGCTTCCGATTTTGGCATTTCTGGTATTGTTTGTTCTGTTTTTACAGGGAATTGGATCCGTTAGTGAATCTACTTTGAACAAGCAGCAGGAAAGTCTGGAAACTGCCCTGGGACGCAGCATTTCTCAATGCTATGCCGTAGAAGGCTGTTATCCTCCTTCTCTGGAATATCTGGAGCAGCACTACGGTCTGTTGTATGATAAGAACTGTTTCTTCGTCGGCTATGAATACTATGGCAGCAACCTTCTTCCGGAAGTCACCGTACTCCGCAGAACCGGTGCTCACTAAAGGAGTTTTCTGACATTATGAACAATAAAAATCAGGAAAAACATTTTATTGTGGATATCTTGTTCGTTCTGGCATTGTTCGGTGTATTCGCCGTCTCCGCGCTGGCACTCGTTACCATCGGAGCGGATGTATACCAGCACACCGTGGAAGATATGGGTGTCAATTACGAAAGCAGGACAGCCGTGTCCTATATCCTGGAAAAAGTCCGGCAGAATGATACCACGGACAGTATCTCTCTGGCCACGCTGGAAGATACCCCGGCTCTCTGCATGCTTTCCCGGATCGAGGATGAGACCTACTGTACCTACCTCTATTTCTACGACGGACATTTAAAAGAGCTCTTTATGCGGGAAGGGACTTCTCTCGGCGGACAGGTTCTGCCTGCCGGTACGGATATCATGGAGCTTAAGGACCTGACATTTTCCTATGTCTCTAATGATCTGATCCGTGCATCCCTGCAAACGGCTTCCGGAGAGTTCCACACCTTTTATATCCATATTCACTGTAATGCCACGGAATAAACACCGGGCAGAAAGGATTCCGAACTTATTATGAAACATTCCAGATCCAGTTTATTTTTAATGGAAATGATCATAGCGATCCTGTTTTTCTCCCTGGCCAGCGCCGTATGTATCCAGCTGTTTGCCAAGTCCCATCTGCTGAGCACACAGACAGTAAATCAGAACCATGCTGTCATCCAGGCACAGAATCTGGCGGAATCGTACCTCGCGCTGGAGGGCGACATAAATGCCATGCAGGATTTGTTCTCTCCTTCGGAACAGATCAGCGACGATACACTCCGACTTACTTTTGACAGCTGCTGGAACCTCTGTTCCGCAGAAAATGGCGGCAGCTATCAGGCCGAGCTGGTACATACTCCGGCGGAAGGTACCGGTATCATGGAAGCCCAGATCACCGTGTATGACTTGTCTGCACCGGAGATGCCTATTTATACAATTTCTGTCATGCATCACACCGCAGAGAGGAGGGGGGACCATGAGTAATTCTTCAAAGAAAAAACAATTTGGTATGAATATTGGCTCCGCTTCGATCCTGCTGGTATTCGTGATCCTCTGTCTGGTATCCTTTGCCGTACTGTCTATTGTCAGTGCTAATGCTGACAGCAGGCTCAGCACCCGCGTTTTGGAACGTACTACTGCCTACTATGATGCCTGCAATCAGGCAGAGCAGTCTCTGGCCGGTATGGACAATACGCTGCGTCGCGTCTACGAAGCCTCCGACAGCGAGGATGCGTATTACGGCTCCGTAGGACACGGAAAGTCATATGTGATACCTATTTCCGATCTGCAATCCTTACAGGTTACCATTGAGATCTTATACCCTCTGTCTGCGGATGACACCTTTTACCAGATCACCGCCTGGCAGGTACTGAATACAGAGGACTTACAGTAATTTCCAGCTAAAAAAAGCTCCCTGGGGAATCCCCGGAGAGCTTTTTTATAAGATCTTTTCTTTTTTTACTGGTTATCAGCATCTGTTCCCACTTCCACAGTCTCTGCATCGGTGTTAACATCTGTATTCTCAGCTTCCGGATCTGTTCCGTCACTCAGATTCAGTTCTGCATCATCACCATACATGTCGCCACTGAAATCAATGGTTTCCACATCATCGGTGCTCAGTCTGGTATTACGATATCTCTTCATACCGGTTCCTACAGGGATCAGTTTACCAATGATAACGTTCTCCTTCAGACCGATCAGATTATCAACCTTACCCTTGATAGCAGCCTCTGTCAGTACCTTAGTGGTCTCCTGGAAGGATGCTGCGGACAGGAAGGATTCGGTAGCCAGTGCTGCCTTGGTAATACCAAGGATGATACGCTTGCCTTCTGCAGGCTCTTTACCTTCTGCGGTCAGCTTCTCATTCATTTCTTCGAAATCCAGAACATCTACCAGAGTACCGGGCAGGAATTCGGTGTCTCCGTTATTCTCGATACGGACTTTCTTCAGCATCTGACGTACCAGGACTTCGATATGCTTATCGGCGATATCTACACCCTGTAAACGGTATACACGCTGTACTTCACGCAGCATGTAATCCTGTACGGCACGGATTCCCTTGATCTTCAGCAGATCGTGAGGGTTTACACTACCTTCGGTCAGTTCATCACCGGCCTCTAATACCTGGCCATCCATTACCTTGATACGGGAACCGTAAGGAATCAGGTATGCCTTGGATTCTCCGGTCTCCTCATTGGTAATTACTACTTCACGTTTCTTCTTGGTATCACGGATCTCCGCCTTACCGCCGAACTCAGCGATGATCGCAAGTCCCTTCGGCTTTCTGGCCTCGAACAGCTCCTCGACACGGGGAAGACCCTGTGTGATATCGTCACCTGCGACACCACCACTATGGAAGGTTCTCATGGTCAGCTGGGTACCGGGCTCACCGATAGACTGTGCAGCGATAATACCGACTGCTTCACCTACCTGTACAGCTTCACCGGTTGCCATGTTGGCACCGTAACATTTTGCACAGATACCAACGTGAGAACGGCAGGTCAGGATCGTACGGATCTTCACTTCCTCAATAGGCTCACCCTGTGCATTTACACCTACGCTGAGGATCTTAGCTGCACGGCTGGGGGTGATCATGTGGTTGTGTTTAACGATCATGTTACCGTCTTTATCATAAATATCCTCACAGGAATATCTGCCTGTGATTCTGTCTTTCAGGCCTTCAATGGTCTCTTTACCATCCATGAATGCCTTGACTACCATACCGGGGATCTCTGCCTGACCCTCGCAGCAGTCTACTTCACGGATAGAAAGCTCCTGAGATACATCAACCATTCGTCTGGTCAGATAACCGGAGTCTGCGGTACGCAGCGCGGTATCGGACATACCTTTACGTGCACCATGCGCGGACATGAAGTATTCCAGTACATCCAGACCTTCACGGAAGTTTGATTTGATGGGCAGCTCGATGGTTCTACCTGTGGTATCCGCCATCAGTCCACGCATACCTGCCAGCTGTTTGATCTGCTGACTGGAACCACGCGCACCGGAGTCTGCCATCATGAAGATGTTATTGTATTTATCCAGACCGGACAGCAGTACATCGGTCAGCTCTTTATCGGTCTCGTTCCAGGTCTCTACGACTGCACGATAACGCTCTTCCTCAGTGATCAGACCACGTCTGAAGTTGCTTGCGATCTTGTCTACGGTTGCCTGTGCGGCTGCCAGCATCTCGCCCTTCTTCTCAGGCACAGTCATATCGGAAATGGATACGGTCATAGCGGCTCTGGTAGAGTACTTATAACCAATTGCCTTAACGTCATCCAGTACTTCTGCGGTCTTGGATGCTCCGTGAGTATTGATGACCTTCTCCAGGATCTGCTTCAGCTGCTTCTTTCCTACATGGAAGTCTACTTCCAGCTTCAGGAAGTTCTCGGGATCACTTCTGTCTACAAATCCCAGATCCTGAGGCAGAATCTCATTGAAGATGAAACGTCCCAGTGTAGACTCTACCGTTCCGGTGATCGTCTCACCTGCTGCATTTACCTTGCTCATGCGGACATGAATGCGGGAATGCAGTGTCAGCGCCTGGTTCTCATATGCCAGAATTGCTTCGTTTACGCTCTTGAAATACTTACCTTCACCAATAGAACCGGGTCTCTCCTGGGTCAGATAGTAGATACCGAGTACCATATCCTGGGAAGGAACGGCTACAGGACCACCATCGGAAGGCTTCAGTAAGTTATTGGGAGACAACAGCAGGAAACGACACTCTGCCTGTGCCTCCTGGGACAGAGGAAGATGTACAGCCATCTGGTCTCCGTCGAAATCCGCGTTGAATGCGGTACATACCAGGGGATGCAGTTTGATTGCCTTACCTTCTACCAGGATCGGCTCAAATGCCTGAATACCAAGTCTGTGCAGTGTCGGTGCACGGTTCAGCATGACAGGATGTTCCTTGATCACCTCTTCCAGCACATCCCATACCTGCGTATCCAGTCTCTCTACCAGCTTCTTGGCATTTTTGATATTCTGGCTGATTCCCTTGGCTACCAGCTCTTTCATTACAAAAGGCTTGAACAGTTCAATTGCCATTTCCTTGGGCAGACCACACTGATAAATTTTCAGTTCCGGTCCTACGACGATAACGGAACGTCCGGAATAGTCTACACGCTTACCTAACAGGTTCTGACGGAAACGACCGGTCTTACCCTTTAACATATCGGACAGAGACTTCAGTGCTCTGTTACCGGGGCCGGTAACGGGACGTCCGCGTCTGCCGTTATCGATCAGAGCATCTACTGCTTCCTGCAGCATTCTCTTCTCGTTACGTACGATAATATCGGGAGCACCAAGCTCTAACAGTCTCTTCAGACGGTTATTACGGTTGATGATCCTTCTGTACAGATCATTCAGGTCGGAGGTTGCAAAACGTCCACCATCCAGCTGTACCATAGGACGAAGATCGGGAGGGATAACAGGAATGACATCCATGATCATCCATTCGGGCTTATTTCCGGACTCACGGAAAGCTTCCACAACTTCCAGTCTCTTAATGATGCGGGCACGCTTCTGACCGGAGGATTCCTTCAGTCCGGTCTTCAGTTCTGCTGCATCCTTCTCCAGGTCAATGGCCTGCAGCAGCTCTTTGATAGCTTCCGCACCCATGCCTACACGGAACTTGTTGCCCCAGGTCTCTCTTGCATCCTGATATTCCTTCTCAGACAACACTGCCTTGTACTCAAGGTTGGTGGTTCCCGGATCCAGAACAATATAGGAAGCGAAGTACAGAACCTTTTCCAGGATTCTGGGAGACAGATCCAGGATCAGGCCCATACGGCTGGGGATACCTTTGAAGTACCAGATATGGGATACCGGAGCAGCAAGCTCGATATGTCCCATACGCTCTCTACGTACGCTGGCTTTGGTAACTTCTACACCACATCTGTCGCAGACAACGCCCTTATATCTGATCTTCTTATATTTACCACAATGACATTCCCAGTCTTTGCTGGGTCCGAAGATTCTCTCACAGAACAGACCGTCTCTCTCGGGTTTCAGTGTTCTATAGTTAATTGTCTCCGGCTTTAATACCTCGCCATGGGACCACTCCCGGATTTTCTCCGGGGAAGCTAATCCGATCTTGATGGCATCAAATGTCATAGGCTGATAGGTTGTTTCATTTTTTGTTTCTGACATTAATGGCACTCCCTTCTATACAAAGCATTAAAATTCATCATCACTGCCGTCAAAGCTATCATCTGTGTAATCGTCTTCCACATAGTCGTCTTCGGAATTCACCAGTTCGCCGTTGTCGTCAAACTCCTGTGACTGATAGCCCATCTCGCCAAGGGAACCCTTGTCGTAATCGTCATCATACTTACGATCACCCTCCATCTCATAACGGTAATCGGTATCACCGTAATCGACGGTCTCCATGATCTCGACCTCGGTCTGATCCTCGCGCAGCACTCTGACATCCAGCCCCAGTGCCTGCAGCTCTTTCAGCAGAACCTTGAAGGACTCGGGAATACCGGGCTCAGGGATATTGTCTCCCTTAATGATTGCTTCGTAAGTCTTAACACGACCAACCACATCATCGGACTTCACTGTCAGGATCTCCTGCAGGGTGTAGGATGCACCATACGCCTCCAGAGCCCATACTTCCATCTCTCCGAAACGCTGGCCACCGAACTGAGCTTTACCACCCAGAGGCTGCTGTGTTACCAGGGAGTACGGTCCGGTAGAACGTGCGTGGATCTTATCGTCTACCAGATGATGCAGTTTCAGGTAATGCATGTGTCCGATGGTTACGGGACCATCGAAGTATTCACCGGTTCTACCGTCACGCAGACGTACCTTACCGTCTCTGGAAATGGGAACTCCCTTCCATACACCTCTGTGGTCTCTGTTCTCGGACAGATACTGCATAACTTCAGGGAGAAGCTCCTCACCATGCTTGCTGGTAAAGGTCTCTCCGGACCAGGGCTTACCGTCTGCAGTAGTCTCCTGACCCTTTTCCTTCCACTCTGCACTCTCTGCATCGTCGAAAGGAAGATTTACATAATCGTTGGCAAGATCCAACGTATCCATAATATCTTTCTCGTTTGCGCCATCGAAGACAGGGGTTGCCACATTGAAGCCCAGTGCCTTGGCAGCCAGGGAAAGGTGGATCTCCAGGACCTGTCCGATATTCATACGGGAAGGCACGCCCAGAGGATTCAGCACGATGTCCAGAGGACGTCCGTTGGGCAGATAAGGCATATCTTCTACAGGAAGCACGCGGGAAACGACACCCTTGTTACCATGACGACCTGCCATTTTATCACCAACAGAGATTTTTCTCTTCTGTGCAATGTAAATGCGGACTGCCTGGTTTACTCCGGGTGCCAGCTCATCGCTGTTCTCACGGGTAAATACCTTGGCATCCACTACAATACCATATTCACCATGAGGTACCTTTAAGGAGGTATCTCTTACTTCTCTTGCCTTCTCACCGAAGATGGCACGCAGCAATCTCTCTTCCGCAGTCAGTTCGGTCTCTCCCTTAGGAGTAACTTTACCCACCAGGATATCACCGGCACGAACCTCTGCACCGATACGAATGATACCTCTGTCATCCAGATCCTTCAGTGCATCATCACCGACACCGGGTACATCACGGGTGATTTCTTCCGGTCCCAGCTTGGTGTCACGTGCTTCTGCCTCATACTCCTCAATATGAACGGAAGTATACACATCATCACGTACCAGTCTCTCACTTAACAGAACTGCATCCTCGTAGTTGTAACCTTCCCAGGTCATGAAACCGATCAGAGGGTTCTTACCCAGTGCCAGCTCACCTTCGGAAGTGGAAGGTCCGTCTGCAATGACCTGTCCCTGTGCCACATGATCGCCCTTGAATACGATAGGCTTCTGATTGTAGCAGTTGGACTGGTTACTGCGGGAGAATTTGGTCAGATGGATCTCTTCCTTCTCACCGTCATCATAATCAATGCGGATAGTCTTGGAAGATACATAACTGATGGTTCCCGCTTTCTTGGCTACCACGCAGACACCGGAGTCTACTGCTGCCTTTTCTTCCATACCGGTACCTACTACAGGTGCTTCGGTGCTCAGAAGAGGCACGGCCTGACGCTGCATGTTGGATCCCATCAGTGCACGGTTCGCATCGTCGTTCTGCAGGAAAGGAATCAGTGCAGTAGCCACAGAGAATACCATTCTCGGGGATACATCCATGTAATCAAACATTTCCCTGGGATATTCCTGTGTCTCATCCAGATAACGTCCGGAGACGGATTTTCTCACAAAATGTCCTTCTGCATCCAGTGCTTCGTTCGCCTGTGCTACATGGTAATTATCTTCTTCGTCCGCAGTCATATAGACTACTTCGTCGGTAACGCGGGGGTTCTTGGGATCGGACTTGTCGATCTTACGATAAGGAGCCTCTACGAAACCATATTCATTAATTCTTGCATAACTTGCAAGAGAGTTGATCAGACCAATGTTAGGACCTTCGGGAGTCTCGATAGGGCACATTCTTCCGTAATGGGAATAATGTACATCTCGAACTTCGAATCCGGCACGATCTCTGGACAGACCGCCGGGGCCCAGTGCAGACAGACGTCTCTTGTGGGTCAGTTCACCCAAAGGGTTATTCTGATCCATAAACTGAGACAGCTGGGAAGATCCGAAGAATTCCTTCACTGCTGCGGTTACGGGTTTGATATTGATCAGAGACTGGGGAGAGATCTCCTCAGCATCGTGTGTGGTCATACGCTCGCGTACCACTCTCTCCATTCTGGACAGACCGATACGATACTGGTTCTGCAGCAGTTCACCTACCGCACGGATACGTCTGTTGCCCAGATGATCGATATCGTCATCATTGCCCAGACCATACTCCAGATGCATGTTATAGTTAATGGAAGCCAGAATATCTTCCTTGGTAATATGCTTGGGTACCAGTTCATGTACATTCTTCTTGATCGCTTCTGCCAGCTTCTCGGGATCATCGCCGAACTCTTCCAGGATCTGTGCCAGAACCGGATAATATACCAGCTCATGAATACCGAAATCTCTGGGATTGCAATCTACATAATGAGTCAGATCTACCATCAGGTTCGACAGTACCTTTACGTTCTTCTCCTCTGTCTGAATATATACGAAAGGAACGGCGCTGTTCTGAATGGTATCTGCCAGCTCTGCGGTCACCTTGTCTCCTGCGGATGCGATCACTTCACCGGTGGAAGGATCTACCACATCTGCAGCCAGGATCTGATGACGGATACGATTCTTCAGAGCTAACTTCTTATTAAATTTATATCTGCCGACTTTGGCTAAATCATATCTTCTGGGGTCGAAGAACATAGCGTTGATCAGGCTTTCTGCACTTTCAACACTTAAAGGCTCACCGGGACGGATCTTTTTATATAACTCTAACAGACCCTCCTGATAATTCTCAGCAGTGTCCTTGGTAAAGCTTGCCTCGATCTTAGGTTCGTCACCGAAGAGTTCGCGGATCTCGTCATTGGTACCGATGCCCAGTGCACGGATCAATACAGTGATGGGAACCTTACGGGTTCTGTCCACGCGTACATAGAAGACATCGTTGGAATCCGTCTCGTACTCCAGCCATGCTCCACGGTTCGGGATCACGGTACAGGTGAACAGCTTTTTACCGATCTTATCATGTCCGATTCCGTAGTAGATGCCGGGAGAACGAACCAACTGGCTGACGATAACACGTTCCGCGCCGTTGATCACAAAAGTACCGGTCTCAGTCATCAGCGGAAGATCGCCCATGAAAATCTCATGCTCACTGATTTCTTCCTTCTCCTTGTTATAAAGGCGAACCTTAACCTTAAGAGGTGCTGCGAATGTAGCATCTCTCTCTTTACACTCTTCGATAGAATACTTCACGTCGTCTTTGCAGAGTTCAAAATCCACAAATTCCAGACTTAAGGCACCGCTGTAGTCAGCGATCGGAGAGATGTCGTCAAAGACTTCCTTCAAGCCTTCGTCTAAAAACCACTGATAAGAGTCCTTCTGGACCTCGATCAGGTTGGGCATCTCTAAAACCTCTTTTTGTCTTGAATAACTCATACGCATAACCTTGGTACCGGCAATCGGACGTATTCTGTTCTTTTCCATTGACATTTCACCCCGTTCTTTCAGATTTAAAGCCTATTTTGCGTCGGCAACAATGCAGTATATATAAACGTCAAATTTTATGCATGACAAATAAGCATAGCACCGCACAATAGTGCACTATCCATAATATCACAATGATGGAATTGCGTCAAGGAATTTTTTTGAATATTTTTGAAAAAATGAATAATTTAGAAAATAATAAATAAGAAAGAACCATGCACCGGCAGGTGCCGGCACATGGTCCGTCATATACTGGTTAAAAATTACTTCAGAGTAACCTTTGCGCCAACTTCCTCAAGCTTCTTCTTGATGTCCTCAGCCTCTTCCTTAGAAGCGCCTTCCTTAACAACCTTAGGAGCTCCGTCAACTACGTCCTTAGCTTCCTTCAGGCCCAGACCGGTTACTTCACGAACAACCTTGATAACCTTAACCTTCTCAGCGCCAACCTCGGTCAGCTCTACGTCGAACTCAGTCTTCTCTTCTGCTGCTTCAGCAGGGCCAGCTGCTGCTACAACAACGCCAGCTGCTGCAGATACGCCGAACTCCTCCTCGCAAGCCTTTACGAGATCATTTAACTCTAATACAGATAACTCTTTGATAGCATCGATTAATTCCTGTGCTGTTAATTTAGCCATTTTAATTTCCTCCATTTGAAATATTTTGATTGATTGTCAATTAGCTACAATTATTATTCAGCTGCGGGTGCTTCTTCTGCGGGTGCTGCTGCTTCGCAAGCTGCTGCGCCGCCTTTTTCAGCCAGCTGATTCATAACACGTGCAAAATTGGTGATAGGACTCTGTAAGCTGCCAAGCAGTTTGGAGATGAGTACGTCTCTGGAAGGGATGTTAGCGATTGCAGCCATACCCTTAGCATCATAAACAATACCTTCTACCACACCGGCCTTGATCTCAAGCTTATCAGCAGTCTTAGCGAACTGAGCCAGTACTCTTGCAGGAGCGGTTGCATCCTCGGTAGAGTAAGCCATTGCGCTGGGTCCTTCCAGATACTCGGACAGACCTTCGAACTGTGTACCCTTGAACGCGAAGTTCATCATGGTGTTCTTGTAAACCTTGTAGCTAACTCCTGCCTCACGTAAGTTCTTACGTAACTGGGTATCCTGCTCAACAGTAAGTCCACGGTAGTCTACCAGAACTACAGACTGGGCATCTTTGATACCAGCAGAAATCTCTTCTACTACAGGCTGTTTTAATTCAACTTTTGCCATTTCTTTACCTCCTTATAGATTTTGTGCCGATAAGAAGAATATAAATAGAATCCTGCTCGCAGGATTCTACGCCTGCGGCGAATCGCTTTAGCGATATATTCCACTTCGCCGCAGTGCGATCCTCGCGGAGCGTTTTGCTTTATAGGATAAAATCCTATAAAGTAAAAAAAACTCTCTGTGAAGACACAGAGAGATGATATCATCATACTTATCTCCTCGGCAGGACTTACGCTCGGTCTCCCTTGCACCTGCTGTCTTCGGCATGGTTTTACAACCTCAGATAGAATAGCATAGGAGACTGTGCTTGTCAAGGATTATTTAGTATTTTTTTGCAAAATGTTTTTTTTACAAAAACCGCCTCACTGTAAGCAGTGAAGCGGCTCTTTAGCATTCGTTATCTAATTAGATTAGAGATCAGATTAGAACTTTGCTACGCTAACCTTAACGCCGGGGCCCATGGTGCTGGTCAGAGTGATGCTTCTCAGATACTGACCCTTTAATGCGCTGGGCTTAGCCTTTACGATAGCGTCCATAAGTGCGTTGAAGTTCTCCTGCAGAGCTTCCTCAGTGAAAGAAGCCTTACCAACGGGAACATGCACGATGTTGGTCTTGTCAAGTCTGTACTCGATCTTACCGGCTTTGATATCGTTAACTGCCTTGGTTACATCCATGGTTACGGTACCAGCCTTAGGGTTAGGCATTAAGCCCTTAGGTCCGAGAACCTTACCCAGACGACCTACAACACCCATCATATCAGGGGTTGCTACTACAACGTCGAAGTCCAGCCATCCTTCGTTCTGGATCTTCGGGATCAGCTCTTCGCCGCCAACATAATCAGCGCCTGCTGCTTCAGCCTCGTTGATCTTATCGCCTTTTGCGAATACCAGAACTTTTACAGTCTTACCGGTTCCGTTAGGCAGTACAACTGCGCCACGGATCTGCTGCTCAGCGTGACGTCCGTCACAACCGGTTCTGATGTGAACCTCGATGGTCTCATCGAATTTAGCAGTTGCAGTTTTCTTAACCAGAGCGATAGCATCGTTAGGCTCATAGAATGTAGCGCGATCTACCAGCTTGGCAGCTTCGGTATATTTCTTACCATGTTTCATTATTTTACCTCCTAGGTTCCAGCGGCAATCTCATTGTCGATTGCCTCCCAAATATTTATAAGTTACTCCTCAACAACAATACCCATGCTGCGTGCAGTACCAGCGATCATGCTCATAGCTGCTTCCAGGCTTGCTGCATTCAGATCCGGCATCTTCATCTCAGCGATCTCCTGAAGCTTAGCCTTGGAAATGGTAGCTACCTTGGTCTTGTTGGGAACGCCGGAACCGGACTTGATGTTGCAGGCTTTCTTTAACAGTACTGCTGCAGGGGGAGTCTTTGTAACGAAACTAAAGCTTCTGTCTGCATATACAGTAATAACTACGGGAATGATAAGATCTCCCTTGTCTGCTGTTCTTGCGTTGAACTGCTTTGTAAATTCAACGATGTTCACCCCGTGCTGTCCAAGTGCAGGACCAACAGGGGGAGCCGGTGTTGCTTTGCCGGCAGGGATCTGTAACTTGATATATCCTTCTACTTTCTTTGCCATTGTGGCACCTCCTATAATGTGGTAATTCGGCGCAGGCTGCCTTGTTGCTTGCCTCCTGCTCCCACTGGAACGTTGCCGTTCCTTTTGTGCTGCCTCTCTCAGGCCCTTGCGGATCCGAGAGTTTATATTTTATTCCGAATATCTCCGGAAGAAAATATCTTTGTAAGCTTTCTTAAAGCTTTCTGACCTCTGCAAAGCTGATTTCCACAGGGGTCTCTCTTCCAAACAGTTCTACATTGATCGTAGCTGTCTGTTTGCCATAGTCCAGTTTCTGCACCACGCCGACAGTATCTTTCCATACTCCGGCCACAACAGCAATGCTGTCGCCCTCGCCAAAGTCGATCGATACATTTTCGGTCTTAATGCCCAAAGGCTTCATCTCAGCTTCTGTAAGAGGTACAGGTTTACTTCCGGGACCTACGAATCCGGTCACGCCACGGGTATTACGAACGACATACCAGGTATCATCGTTCATTTCCATATTAAGAAGTACGTATCCGGGGAACATCTTCTTGGATACCGTCTTGCGGGCTCCGTCCTTCAGTTCCACCACATCCTGCATAGGGACTCTTACTTCAAGAATCTGTTCTGCCAGATTCTTGTTGTTCTCTATGGTCTTCTCGATATTGGCTTTGACCTTGTTCTCATATCCTGAATAGGTATGGACTACATACCATTTTGCCTCTGCCATACAATCACCCTCGCTCTATAATGATGTTAAGAAGTTTACGCCGTACTGAATAAAATAATCCAGCACCGCAATAATCACACCAACTACAACTGAAATTGCAACAACCGCTACGGATTGCTTCAATGTGGATTGTCTGTCCGGCCATGAAATTTTCTTAAATTCAGCTTTTGCGCCTTTGAAGAAACTGGGGCGCTTCTGTTTTTCTGCGGAATCTCCCATTTCGACCTCCCATGCTAGAACGGCTGATTATTTGGTTTCTTTGTGCAATGTATGTGTTTTGCAGAATCTACAATACTTCTTGGTTTCCATTCTATCAGGATGAGTCTTCTTATCCTTGGTAGTATTGTAGTTACGCTGCTTGCACTCGGTACATGCTAAAGTAATTTTTGTACGCATTTTTCTACCTCCACGTGTTTTCTGATCTCTAAATTTAAGCATAAAAAAAAGACCTAAATCTCATCTCGCTTGGATACTATAACATAATCCTCGGCTTTCGTCAACTGTTTTCCCGAAAATCCAGCTGTTTTTCTTGTTTCTTCTTATTATGTATGCTATAATAGCCTCATAAAAGTGGATGACTGTATTTTTTCATAAAATATCCTTGATCACGGAGGAGAAAGGAGATATCTATGGGTGCTGTTCTCAACACGGTATACAACAACTATCTGGCGGCATATTCTCCCAGACAGCTGACGAAGTATGACACACATAAAAAAAGCGAACTCCGTAGCGTATATAATTCCATTGTAAAACTGAACAAAGATGCTCCCTGGTATCTTCCGACCACCAACAAGGACACACAGCACTATGCCGTATCTCTGAAGGAAAATGCCCGTGAGCTTCATAACGCGATCGCACAGCTCGGCGGTCTGGAGCAGGACAGCATGTTCCGTAAAAAAAGTGCTTATTCCACAGACACCGAAGTAGCAGAAGCAGCCTACATCGGTTCCGACACTTTGACAAGTACTTCTCCGGAATTTGATCTTGAGGTAAAAGAACTGGCCACCCCGCAGGAGAACCTGGGATATTTTCTCCCGGATCTGGCTACCACGCTTTCCCCTGCGACCTACTCCTTTGATATTTCTATCAACGATATGAACTATGAATTCCAGTTCAATATCAACGAAGGAGATACGAACCGCCAGATCATGGATCGTCTCTCCAGGCTGATCAACAATGCGGATATCGGTATCCAGGCAAATGTTGCAGAATCCGATTCCCGTTACGCGCTCCGGCTGACCTCTGATGCTACCGGTGTACCGGCCAACAAGGCTTATCATTTCCGTGTAAGTGACGATCACACCAGCAAAGCCTCCGGTGTCGTAGGCAATATGGGGTTGAATTATATCAGCCATCCTGCCGGCAATGCATGCTTCCTGATCAATGGTGAAGAGCGTTCTTCTTCCTCCAACCATTTCACGGTTGGCAAGCTGTTCGATGTACAGATCAAAGCCGTAAGTTCCGAAGATAAGCCGGTGCATATTGGTCTGAAGACAGACACCGAATCCATTACTGACAATATCAACCAGCTGATCGGCAGCTACAATAGCTTCATCCGGTCTGCAGCTTCTTATCTGGAGACCCAGTCCAGAAGCAGACAGCTGGTCCGTGAATTTTCATCAATTGCTTCCCATTACGGCACTTCTCTGGAAAATATGGGAATGCACCTGCAGGATGACGGTATTCTCTCTGTCAATGATGAAAAATTACAGCAGGCAGCGGCATCAGCGGGAAATGATCTATCATCTTTCAGCGTATTGAAGGATTTCAGCAGTTCCCTGTTGCGTAAGAGCGATCAGGTCTCCCTGAACCCTATGGATTATGTAGACAAAAAAATAGTGGCCTACAAAAATCCCGGTCACAATTTTATCAGTCCCTACACCACCAGTGCTTACAGCGGCATGATGTTTAACAGCTACTGCTGATCCTTTCACAGATCAAAGCAGTAGCTGTTTTTGTTTGTCTTTATTTTGTTTTTTTCGCCTTGGCCTTGTACTTATCGATCTGTACAAAATCGTCCATCAGTTCCAGGATCTTATCACGTCCCGTCTGATTCAGCTTCACATAATTCTGCATAACACGATTTTCCAAAAGCTGTGCCCCCAGAGATGCATCTCTCTCCAGAGAGGAAAAATCCACAGGATTCAAGCTCAGCTTGTCGCACATTTTGATCACTGTTCCGTACGCCATCCCTTCAATACCGCGCTCGAGAGCTGTTACCAGTGTACTGTAAGGAATGTTCATCTCCATTGCAAACTGTCTGACACTGCGATACTGTCTTAAAATTTCTTTCTTTAAAATCTCCGCCTTAGTCATATTTATTCCTCCGCATATCCTCCATAATTGGTACAGCTATAATATACGATTTTGCGTTTTTCATTTCAAGTTAAAAACAGAAAATTAAGAATTTCGACGAAATTTTAACAATATTTTTATATTTTCTCCAGTTGCTCCAGCCAGATCCGGGCGCAGGCGTCAGACGGCATCCGCAGGTCTCCTCTGGGCGACAATGCCACGCTTCCCACCTTGGGGCCGTCCGGCAGACAGGACCGTTTAAATTGCTGGGCAAAGAATCTTCGGTAGAAATTTATCAACCATTTTTTAATGATTTCGTCACTGTATCTTCCCGAAAATGTATCTTTTGCAATCCTGTAGATCTTATCCGGAGCATATCCGCAGCGAAGCATATAATATAAGAAGAAATCATGCAGTTCGTAAGGCCCTACCAGATCTTCCGTCTTCTGTGCAATGTTTCCTTCCACCGGCGGGAGCAGTTCCGGACTGACCGGGGTATCCAGCACATCCTTCAATACTGCCGTAAGTTCCCTGCTTTCACAGGTATCCGCATAATAGTCCACCAGATGCCGCACCAGTGTCTTGGGTACACCGGCATTGACGCCATACATGGACATATGGTCTCCGTTGTAGGTGGCCCAGCCCAGTGCCAGTTCCGACATATCTCCCGTACCAATGACCAGTGCATTTTCCTTGTTTGCGATGTCCATCAGCACCTGCGTGCGTTCCCTGGCCTGCCCGTTTTCATAGGTAACATCATGGCATTCCATATCCTGCCCGATATCGGCAAAATGTCTGGTCACAGATTCTCTGATATCCACTTCCCGCAGGGTTACACCCAGAGTCTTCGCCAACAGGCAGGCATTTTCATACGTCCGGTCCGTTGTTCCGAAGCAGGGCATGGTCACTGCTATAATTCCTTTTCTGGAAAGTTGCAGCAGGTCAAAGGTACGTACCGTCACTAGCAGTGCCAATGTGGAATCCAATCCTCCGGAGATTCCGAGGACCGCCGTTTTTAATCCGGTATGCGCATACCGTTTCTTCAGTCCGTATGCCTGAATGGACAAAATATCCTCGCACCGTCTGTTTCGAAGTGCAGGATCCTCCGGCACAAAAGGATGTGCGGCAAATTTACGATCCAAACGGGTCTGCGCAAGCTTTACGGAAAAAGGGACCACGCGGTACTCTTTCTCCGGCTTCTGTCCGAACGTTCCCATTCTTCTGCGTTCATTCACAATTCGAAGCACATCCAGATCCGCATATACAATTCCGGAAGAGAATCGGGATGACTGTACAAGCAGCGTACCATTCTCCGCGATCAGGTCATGTCCTCCGAATACCAGATCCTGGGTGGATTCTCCCTCTCCTGCAGAAGTATAGATATATCCGCACAGGAGTCTTGCGCTGGCAGATTTTACCAATAACATGCGATAGTCATCTTTGGAGACGGTCTCATTGGATGCAGAGAGGTTTGCGATCACCGTGGCTCCCGCAAGTGCATGAGATGTGGAAGGAGGTTCCGCCACCCACAGATCCTCGCAGATTTCACAGCCGATCACCAGTTCCGGAAGTTCTGTGCAGCGAAACAGAAGGTTTATTCCAAAGGGAATTTTCCGCCCGGATAATTGATATTCCGTTACGGTCTCCTCCCCGGGAGTGAAATGTCTTCCCTCATAAAATTCTCCGTAGGAAGGAATGTTTTTCTTCGGGATCATTCCCAGGATATCTCCGTGATGTAATACCGCCGCAACATTGTATAACCGGCCGTCTTTCTCTATCGGAAGTCCCACCAGTATCACGGCATCCATTTTTGCAGTCTGCACCGTGATCCGAAGCAATGCTTCCTTTGCCTCTTCCAACAACAGGTTCTGAAGAAACAGATCCCCACAGGTATACCCCGTGATACACAGTTCCGGAAATACCACTATTTTTGCTCCATGAGAGACCGCTTCCTCCATCTGTTCACAGATCACCTGTGCATTATAAACCGGATCCGCCACCCGGATCGCCGGTGTGGCGGATGCTGCTTTGACAAATCCCTGTTTCATAGGCTTCCTCGCTTTACTGAATCATTTCCTTTAATTCATCCACGGTAAAGTTATAGTTTTTATTGCAAAAATGGCAATTCACTTCTATCTCTTTGCCATCATCAATCATAGACTGCAATTCTTCTCTTCCAATACTGATCAGAGCTTTTCTCACACGGTCTTTGCTGCAATTACAGGAAAATTCCACCGGAAGTGTATCCGTAACTTCCAGATCCATTCCCTCCAGCAGAACACCCAGCATTTCCTCCGGTGTCTTGCCGGCATCCAGCATTGTGGTGACGGAAGCAAGATTTTTGATGTTCTCCTCCAGCTTACTGATCGTCTCCTCCTCTGCAAAAGGCATCAACTGCACAATAAAACCGCCGGCCTGTCTTACGGTATTATCTCTGTTCATCAACACTCCCAGTCCCACAACAGAGGGAACCTGCTCAGATACTGCAAAATAATAAGTCAGATCCTCTGCGATCTCACCGGTCTGAAGATCCGTCTGTCCCACATAGGGGTCTTTCAGGCCCATGTCGCGGATCACGCTCAAGACACCGGCACCCACTGCACCGCCCACATCCAGTTTGCCCTGGGCATTGGCAGGCAGGATCACATCCGGCACATTGGCATACCCCTTCACATGTCCGTTCCTATCCGCAGTCACCGTCAGCCCGCCGATAGGACCGTCTCCTTTGATCTGCAGGGTGATCAGCTCATCGTCTCCCTTCAGCATACTGCCCATCATAACCCCGGCACTGAGAAGTCTTCCCAACGCTGCCGTAACCACGGGGCTTGTATTATGTGCCGCCCGTGCAGTCTCCACTGTCTCTCTTGTAGTGCAGGCGAATGCCCGGATCTGTGCATTTGCTGCAGTTGCACGTACCATATAATCTTTCATTTATTTCACGTACCTTTCTGTCGGCAGCTCCTTTTGCTGCTCTTTTGCTACAATATATACTCTCTCGCTGGTCGCCGTTGCTGCCTCTCCGGTATCGGAATCCATGATTTCGAGGACATTAAGTCCGGCCTGTTCCAACAGCGCCCTCATCTGTTCCGCAGTATATCCACGTTGCAAATGTGTCTCAGTGAATCTGCGGAAAATATCTTCCTCTTCCTGCACGAAAATGGTGAGATCATACTCATTGATCTCCTCTTCGGGATCGTAATAATTCTCCCAGATAAAACTGCAATCCTCTCTGTTCTCCGCAATAGTGGTATTACCGATGACTTCCCGGTATTTGTAGACGGTATTAAAATCAAAGATAAATACCCCGCCGGGATAGAGATAATTGTTCACCAGCCGGAATACCTGCAAAAGTTCCTCTTCTTCCAAAATATAATTGACGGAATCACAGACGCTGATCACCGTACCCACGGTAGAATACAGATCCAGCTCCCGCATATCCTGATGCAGATAAAGGATCTCCGAACCACTCTCCGCTTTTTTATCCATGGCAATATTCAGCATTTCTTCAGAATTATCCACGCCGATGCAGTCATAGCCTTTTTGATACAGCATTTCCGTCAACGTACCTGTGCCGCAGCCCAGATCCACCACCAGATTACACTCGGAATCCAGAATTCCCTCCACATCCCGCTCCGGCTTCGACACTCCATAGGCTGCGATCAGCCGGTCCAGACGTTCGCACCACATTTCATAAGGGGTATTGTCCATCAGTTCATCATATACTCTTGCAAAATCGGTATAAATCTCTTCTGTGTTTTCCATAGCTACAGCATCTCCGTTTTCTTAAAAAATAGTCCCAAGTGCCCCGAACACTCCCATGCTGAGCAGTCCCATGATCACACCTGCCAGAACAACACCACACATTACAGCTATTACGCTGGACTTAAAGTCCATGTCTAACAGACTGGCTGCCAGAGTTCCGGTCCATGCACCGGTTCCGGGAAGCGGAATTCCCACAAACAGAAGCAGTGCCACGAACAGACCTCTTCCGGCCTTCTCCTGCAGCTTCTGTCCACCCTTGTGGCCTTTTTCCAGACAAAAAGTAAAGAACTTACCGATGACAGGCTTGTCTGCACCCCACTCCAATACTTTTCTCGCAAAAAAGAAAATAAACGGCACAGGAAGCATATTGCCCAGGATGCATACAATATAGCTGGGAAGCAGCGGCAGATTCATTCCCACCGCAATGGGAACAGCGCCTCGAAGTTCAATCAACGGAACCATAGATACCAGAAAAATGATCAAATACTTTTTTAACATGTGTTTACTCCAATTCTTTTATTTTTTAATTATACCCTCTTTTCCAGATATTCTTTCAGAAAAGCGATCAGACGGTCCATTTCCTCATCCGTACCGACCGAGATACGCAGGGAGTTGGAAATGCGGGGTTTGTTCCAGTGTCTGACATAAATATCCGCCTCTCGAAGTGCCCGGAACAATTCTTCTGCCGGAACTTCCTTATGAGAAGCAAAGATAAAGTTTGCCTTGGAATCCGGGAAAGTAAATCCCAGGCTCGTCAGTTCCTTTTTCACCCGCTCTCTCGTAGCTATAATTTTAGCCGTGGTTGCTTTAAAATAAGTATCATCCTTCACTGCTTCCACGCCCATTACCTGCGAAGGCAGGTTCATGGTGTAGGAGTTAAAGGAAAACTTCACGTCATTCAGATAGTGGATCAGTTTCTCGTTGCCGATGCAGAAACCGATACGCATTCCCGCCATAGCTCTGGACTTGGAAAACGTCTGAACGACCAACAGATTTTCGTATTTTTTAAGTAACGGCAGTGCACTTTTGCCACCGAAATCCACATAAGCCTCGTCCACGATCACTACCACATCCGGATTTGCCTGCAGGATCTCCTCAACTGTTTCCAGAGATTCCTCCACGCCGGTAGGAGCGTTGGGATTCGGGAAGATGACACCGCCGTTAGGCTGTTTATAATCTTCCGGATGGATATGCCAGTTTTCATCCAGTGCACAGGTGCGATATGGGATCCGGTACAGATCTGCCCATACATCATAAAAAGAATAGGTGACGTCCGGGAACAGTATCGGCTTACCACTGTTAAAAAAAGTCATAAAAGCCATAGACAATACATCGTCCGAACCGACTCCCACGAATACCTGCTCCGGTTTTACATCATAATATGCTGCCAGGGCATCCACCAGTGGCTGGGCATTTGAATCCGGATATAATCTGAGTGCTGCACTCTCCATATTTTCCGCCGCTTTCCGTACCCCAGGTGCGGGAGGATACGGGCATTCATTTGTATTTAATTTAATCATATTGGGCCGGTTCGGCTGTTCCCCTGCCACATAAGGAACTACCTTACGTACATTTTCTTCCCATTTCATAATTTCACTCCTCACTCCTGCTATTCAACTCTTCCCGATAGCTTGCTGCCTGTTCCGAAAGTCCCAGGCGATCATAGCATCGGACCAGTCCCTCCAGCGGTTCTGCCCCGGAAGTCCTTAGTGCCAGTACCGGCTGCGTTTCATATACCGCATTGTAGTACCAGATGACCGCTTCCTCCAAGTCCCCGGATGTCTCGTAGAAATGCCCCAATTCGCAGCAGATCTCCGAGCAGCCGTCTCCGGCGATCACCTTCGAGGTGTATTTGAAAAAGTTCACCGCGTCTCCCCGCAGTCTTGCCGCTTTTGCTGCCACACAACAGCCTTCCGTAATCTCATCTCCGCTTCTGTCCGGAGAAGCCACCTGCATCTGAAAATAGTTCTCTGCCTCCAGAAAATCCCTGTCCGCTCCACCCAGGAACAATTCTCTTGCATACATTCCATACAACCTTCTGGAAAGCTGCCTTCCTGCTGCGATCTGTTTACGGAAATTGGCAATATCCCTGCCTGCATGATTCTGCTCCGGCATATGGGTGATCACAATATCACTGTCATAGACAACCGGTTCCAGCCGGACCATTTCATGAATTGGTTCTTCCCATATAAAATTTCTCAGTCTCTTAAACAGCTTCGGCCGGTATTCTTCATCAAAATTGTAAACCGTACCGTTGTGCAGCTGGTTGCCGTATTTCATCTGTACAATTTCAATTTCGGGAAGAAGCGTTTCTTTTAACGCCTGAAACCTTACCCGGTTCTCTTCCGAGAGAACCTCATCCGCATCTGCGGAATAAATATACTCACAAGTTGCCTTGGAAAAAGCAAAATTCCTCGCTGCACTGAAATCATCGATCCATGTAAAATCATAAACCCGATCCGTGTATGTCTGTGCGATCCGTCTGGTCGCATCCGCAGAGCCTGTATCCACGATGACGATCTCATCCACCAGATCTTTTACGCTGTCCAGACATCTTGCCAGGATCCGTTCTTCATTTTTCACGATCATGCATAAAGAAATTGTGACCATCTGCATTCACCGTTCCTTTATAACATCTTATAATACCTTAGATAAAAATTCCTGTAATCTGGGACTCTGCGGATTGGTGAAAAATTCCTGAGGAGTATTCTCCTCCACAATATTTCCGCCATCCATGAAAAGCACTTTTGTACCTACTTCTCTGGCAAATCCCATTTCGTGCGTTACGACCACCATTGTCATACCGCTCTCCGCCAGTTCCTTCATAACTTCCAGAACTTCTCCGACCATCTCCGGATCCAGTGCGGAAGTCGGTTCATCGAATAGCATTACTCTTGGATTCATGGCAAGAGATCTTACAATGGCGATTCTCTGTTTCTGTCCGCCGCTGAGGGATGCGGGATAAGCATCTGCTTTTTCCTCCAGTCCTACACGTTTTAACAGTTTCAGAGCATTTTCCTTTGCTTCTTCTTCGCCCATCAGTTTTAACTTCACAGGCGCCAGCGTAATATTATTCATGATCGTAAGGTTATTGAACAGATTAAAATGCTGGAACACCATTCCCATATGCTGACGGACTTTATTAATGTCAATCTTAGGGTCTGTGATATTCTGTCCGTCGAACCATATTTCGCCGCTGGTAGGTCTCTCCAGCAGGTTCAGGCAACGTAAAAATGTACTTTTGCCGGATCCAGAGGGGCCCACTACTACGATTTTTTCACCGGGATGAATATGATAACTTACCCCTTTTAACACCTGATTATCTTCAAAGCTTTTATGCAGATCTTTAACGATTATCACTCTTACGCAGTCTCCTTTCCAGTTTTGCAAGCAGGATGGACAATACCTTGGTCAATACAAAATAGATGAATGCAATACCAAGCAGCGGTGTAAATACATCGAACAACTTGGAAGTCATCTGATTGGCCACACGGGTAAGATCACTCATTCCTACATAACCCACAATAGATGTCTCCTTGATCAACACGATAAATTCGTTGCCCAGCGGAGGCAGAATGCTCTTGAATGCCTGAGGAATAATGATATAACGCATGGTCTGGAATTTATTCAATCCCAGGGATCTTCCGGCTTCCATCTGTCCCTTGTCCACTGCCAGGATACCTGCTCTTACGATCTCCGCCACATAGGCTCCGGAGTTAATACCGAAAGTCAGGCTGGCGATCAGCACACTGTTCTTACAGGTAGCCAGAATACCGGACCACATGATCAGCAATTGGACCGTGGTAGGCGTACCGCGGATAATATCAATATAGGCGCTCGCAATACGGGATGCTATCGTCTTCGAACCGTTTTTTCTCGTAGACAATTTTAAAAATGCTGCAATCGTTCCAATCAGGATACCAAGCAGTGCCGCAAAAAAAGAAACCTCTAAGGTTACTCCCAGGCCTTTCAGATAAAGCTTCCATCTGTCAGCTTCAATGAAGGCTGCATAAATATGTTGCCAGATATTTTGCATGTTATTTCCTATGCCTTTCTTGTAAATGTATAAATTTCCATTACCTACCTTAATATAGCAAAAAGAAGAGAATGGCACAAGCCATTCTCTTCTTTTTTCGTGTATATTTTGTATAAAAATTACTCTCCGATGTACTGAGCTACCAGAGCATCAAAGGTACCATCTGCCTTAAGGTCTTCCAGTGCCTGATTGATCTGATCTACCAGTTCGCTTCCCTTGGGAAGTGCAATTGCATATTCTTCGGTCTCGAAACCGAACTCTGCACCATCGATAATCTTAACCTTGCCTTCGAACTTGGTGTTGAATACTTCTGCAGGGTTCTTGTCGATGATAACCGCATCTACTCTGCCGTTTACCAGATCGTTGACAGCATCGATGGCTCTGTTATAGGTCTGTGCAGTAACACCTTCAATGTCCTCGGAAAGGAACATTCCGGTAGTACCCAGCTGGCTGCCGATCGTCTTGTTCTTCAGATCATCAGCGGTTGTAACATCGGAATCTGCTGCAACGATCACATACTGTACTGCCTCGTAATAAGGATCAGAGAAATCCACCTGCTCCTTACGATCGTCAGTTACGGTCATACCAGCGATAGCACCGTCAATTCTGTTGCCGATAGAGCTTACCAGAGAGTCGAACTCCATGTTCTCTACCTGAACTTCCATGCCCAGCTTCTCACCTACTGCCTTGATCAGAGCGACATCAAATCCATCGGGTTCTCCGTCATCACCAACATACTCAAAGGGAGGGAACTCAGCATTTGTACCGAATACCAGTACGCCGCCCTCTGTCTTATCGGCTGCTTCCGTTGTTGCAGCAGCTTCCGTTGTTGCGACAGCAGTCTCTGCCACACTGCTTTCAGCAGCCTGAGAACTCTCATTGGTTGCGGAATCAGAACCACAGCCTGTCAGCATTGCTGTGCACATTACAGTTGCAAGTAACATTGCGATTACTTTTTTCATAATATTTTCCTCCTGTCTGTGTTTTGGAAACCACTATGGTTTCTAAACTTTAGTTACTATAGCACTTTTTAAAAAGATACGCAACTGTTTATGCATAAATATACGTTGTTCTAAAAACACTTTCGAGGAACGTTACAGAAAAAAATGCTGTGATAATATAAGGAATAAACGGCTGTGGTTCGCGCAGTCTGCCTCTTGGAGTGACATTTCCCCGAAACAGCTGCACGATTGTCAATAACACGACTGAGAGGAACATCTGCAGTAGAAACCCCACCATTCCGACTGCATTTCCGCACTCCGCCAAAGCACAGACCGAAAATGCATGACAATCCGCTTTTCCGTACATTCTGCTGAAGAGAAGCTGCTGCAGCATGACAAACACCAGTACAGCGACGATACCAGAAAATTCTCCGCCCGCCGTCAGTCCCAGGATTCCGGCCCACGGGAGGCACCACCACCATACATAATTATACACCCAGCAATTTCTACGATCCATGTATGCCGCACTCAGAAGGCCTCCGGCCAGCAGACAGCCGGCCAGCAGTCTGAGATTACTCACAACCCACCCATATTCTGTGCATTGCTCCGAATAGTTTACGGCCATCGCACCGAACACAGTCATGACATCCATGAAAATCCTGTCACTTCCGTACCATTTTTCTTTATTCCCGCCAACTTTCAGCAGCCACTTTGCACTGCCTGAAATGATGATCGTCGCAAGTACTATTTTCCCCATGTCATCACCTCAGTCTGGTCCGCAGGTCCTCCAATACACTGCCTTTTACTCCGATCACGCTGATTCCGGGATGGTCCTCAAGCTTTTTATCTCCCTTATATGCCTTCACCGTAACTTCAAAATTCTCGTTTTCAGGAGTATACAAAGGCACCATAAACTGTAACTGTTCCGTAATACGATATCCCGGCTTGTCCCTATAGTCAAAAATACGATTCAGCTCCGGGCACAGATCTGTCATTTCTTTGGGGAAGATCACTTCCACACGATCCGCATATCCCCAGACCGTAAAAGTCAAGATACCGCTCTCACCGCAACGGAAGGCTGCATCCTGTGGCTCCCGTATTCTGATAATGTCAGCCTCCAATCCGAATTCCGTCGTTCCTTCGGATATTTCCGTTTCATTTCCCACCTGATCGCATGCATATGCAAACACAGTAAAGTCTCCGCTGAACAGAGCATCATCTTCTGTGATTTCCATCCGTATACTGCCATCTGCATCCGGATGATATGTTTTACTTACAGTATTGTCTGTATTTTGTATATTCACATAAAACTCCTTCACTCCACTGACAGCATCACTAGCCGTTATTGTTACATTCACCTTTCCGTCCCGCCTGTCGATCAGTTCCCTGTTCTCCAGCATTTCCATTCCATAGATCACCGGCGGCTCTCCATCCGCGATCAGAGTAATCTTATTTTTTTCATCCAGTTCATGAAGCGAATAGATTTTACCTGCAACGGAATCGGCCTCTGCAATGGGAATTACCTGTATTCTCTGTCCGGACCGGTCCCCTGTGATCGTAAATTTTTGTACACCGGTAAGACTTTTACCTGAATCTGAGCGAACAGTAAATGAATACGGATATTGCTGTAATACTGTGGTTCCTTCCGTAGCATAAATTAAACCTTCAGCATCTGTGCGGACAGTTTCCACAGCTGTATCTGACGAAGGCGTACGGATAATATTCCGGGCTATTGTCCCTTCTTGTGTCCTTGTCTCATAAATTGTCTCATTCAGCTGATATTGCAAAGAGGCCACCCCTTTCAGATATGCCTGATGCTTTAATGTGATCGGAGTTCTTCCGTCAGCGCGTACATACCAGCACCTTTCTTCCGATGACGGAGCTACATTTCCGTCTTCTCCTTCCGGAATCAGCTGGCCGGTATAAATCTTCCATGGCACCTCTGTTTCTTTGATGGTGAAATGTGTTGTAGCTCCTATATTTCCGGCAACATCTACTGCTGCCACATGGAGATACTTCGTGATTTTGTCAGCTGTCACATTTGTATGCGGTTCTGTGTTGAAATGTCCGTTAACTTTCGTTACATTCGTATCTTTTGCGTCATCTGCAACCAGATAATATCCTGCAATCCCACTGGTCAATCTGTTTTGTGTAATATTCGATTCACAAAGCCGTACTGTACTTCCGGTCAGATATGATTCTGCCTTGTGATAATATACCGTTCCGTTGTCCTTCGGCTCCTGCCAGGTAACACGTACGCGTTTTTCATCTATTGCCTCATAAATCGCTTCTGCCGGTATTTTATCCGGCAGTGCAAAATCTGTTGCCACAATACCTTTTAAATGTGATGTTTCCTGATATCCTACCATTTGGGATTGAATCTCCACGCTTCCGTTACCTCTGTTATTACCACTCAGGCTTTCAAATATTTGTACACAATCCTCATTCACATAGTTGCTTCCTCCATAGGCCGGTTTAGACGACAGCACCTGACCTTCCGTATATCCACAAATCGATGTCATTCCGCCGGTGAAATTCAATCCGGTAAGAGATGATGAAAACCAGGCATTGCTGCAATCGTGATAAAACTTAAAGTGCAAATATACTTTTGTAGTTCCCTCCGGCAAGTTAAAGTGAAATGTTCCTGAAAATTTACTTGTGCCCGGAGCTCCACCCCAGGAGCCATCCTCATTCTGCCACGTAGAGCTTGGTGTTTCACTCAAAGCATACACTGCATCCCGGAAGGTTCCGGATAGAATGATTCTTCCCGCCTGATTCAAAATACAATATTCTGATCTGTTCAGTGAAAATCTGCACCCATTCCCCCAACTGTCAGCATATACAGATACATTTAATTTGGTATTTCCTCTGGTATCAATCCCCTGATATCCGCTGGTATTCCATCCATCTGCGGCCCAATGAGGTCGGGCCCAGCCTGCTCTGATAACATGGTAAGTGTTGTCATCATCCTTCGTATGCCCTCCGACACTGGTGGCGGTATATGTATTACTGTAGGAATCGTTAGCATACACAAAATGCTGCCAATTTCCGAAAGCCGGCGTATAAGAAGCATCCCGATAGCATTCGTTCGTATGGTGATGAACGATTCTCTCCCCGGCACTTCCTCCCAGGTATCCGGCACCGCCACCAGCCATTCCATCCTGTCCGTCACTGTTTTCTGTCACTCCCGCCATACTTCCTCCGGCACCTCCGTTTCCGGCAGGAGATGCACCACCGCCTCCCCCGGCGATCAGCAGAATCCCTTTGCGGTCCGACACAACGCTTGTCTTCCCGCCTCCGTTTCCGTAATCTGTGGCGCTGCCACCTCCGTTCACGCCATTCTGACCGCCCACAAAATAGGTAAGTTTCTCTCCCTGTTGCAGCCAGAATGTACCCGTAACACTCCCTCCGTATCCTCCACTGTTTGACTCATAATTTTGTCCCTGGGCCCCTTTTGCCGTTATCGTATAGAGACCTGTATACGGAATAAGAAATGTTTTTTCTTTTCCTGTATATTCCTCCTTTTTGTTCACCTTCGCTGCATTACTGATATCGTCTGCCGTATTCACTCTGGTCCAGGCACCATTCTCCCGTTTCTGAAACAGAAGATACGATTTGTCTTTTTGATCTGCCTGCGACCATGTCAGATCTACCGCCCCTTTTCCCTCGTTGGCTCTGTAATTGTCCGTCGATTGTAGCCGCAATGTCACCCAATGAGCATACAATGTCAGTGAGGCGGAGGGGATGATCCTGTCCCCCGGAGCGCCCGCCGGCTGCGTAAACTTTGTATCATAATACCATCCGCCGAACGACCAGCCTTCTCTGGATGTGGCCGGCAATGTGACCGGATCCGGATGATATACTGCTTTTACCGTATCCGTATGTCCGTCTGCAGCGGGAAATATATAACTAGCCCCGTCTATCTGTCCCCGGAATGGCAGGATCCTCATCCATTCTTCGAAATGATTAGTCGCCCTGACAGGTGACACCGGCGTACCTCCGTTGGTCTCAAACTTTATAAGACAGCCTTCCGGTGGTTCTATATGTGCTTCCTGCAATGCATATTTTTTTTGATACTCCCCTGTAACTGAAAAAACACTTTCTCCGTTATAGCTTCCTCCTGCTGCATCTATCTTCAAAGTACTTTTACAGGGACGCCATTGTGCGTAGAGAATCACCGTGCCGTTGTCTTCCTCCGTCCACGTGGTCCTGTCTTTGTAATCAGCCGTAGACAGATTGTATATTTCTGCACGGTCCCCATAAGAGATACCGCTTCCGTCCGGCCTGGTATTCCATCCGGTGAACACATATCCGATCCGGGAATAATTATTTACCACAAGATGTGTGACCGGCGTTACTTCTTTTCCCTCATAAAGTACAGCATTATCATACATATGATAGCTTTCTTCCATAAAGCCATGGCAGGACTCAGCATTTGCATCATAGGTAATCCTATACTGATTGTTTGAGATCGTCTTACATCGGTGTGGTGAAAATGTAACTCCCTGTTCCAGATTACTACAAAACGGACACAAATAATAATAGGTCACAGGGTTTTCTTCGCTGCCCAGATCCATATACTGTATCGTCTCCGCCGCTTCCCTGCTCATATAAATATTCCACCATTCTATCGGTTCTCCGCAATCCGCACACAACGGCTTCCAGCCGGAATAATAATACCTATGACATTTTTTCATGCCGAACGAAATACCATGCCATCCGGGGGGTGCTCCATATGCATTATGAATACATTGTGCACCGCGCAAAACAACCTGCCATGCCCCTATGGGTACTTCCCCTCTCCGGCTGGATCTGTAATAATGTTCTCCCTCCTGTAATGCCTCCAGGGAAGATTTGATTCCGGTATACACTGTCGTTGTTTCGTTTTCGTCATACCATTTATAGTTCCGGTCCCCAGCACAGGTTGTCCATGCTTTCCCGTCCGGGCTGAATGATACATAACTGCTGTTGTAAATCGTCTTTTTTTCGGAGGCCTGTACATGCCCGCCCGGAAGCAACAGCACAATTCCCAGTGCAATTCCCATGATGCTGTACATGATGCTGTACAAAGCACAGCGTATTTTCTCCGTCATGCCGCTTCTCCTTCCTGGTGTATCCCGGAGCACTGTCAATCGCAGACCTTAACGACTCTGAGCGATCCTTTTGCCAGATTTCTGTAAAAATCATCTACTTTACCATTGTCCATGTAAACATTGATCCTCTGCGCAGGAGTCGTTGTATCTCCACTGTCTATCGCATTTCCGTTTTGGTCGAAAACCTGCTGCACGAACAAATTCTTCCAAACCGGCTTTTCTTTGGCTGTTTCTTCTTTATCAATACAATAAATATGAATTCTGTCCCCTGCACGCAGGACTCCTCCCACTGCCTGATACAGATCTTCCGCACGAAATCCGGCAATTACAGCTTCTTCCATCTCTTCGGTAATCTGTTCTTCACTTTCCAGCATCCCCCGGGTCACAACACTGCCTTTTTCAATCCGGTGTACCGCTATTCTGCCTGTGATTTCATCCATATTCTTTATTGCCGTGTCCGGTACGATCTTGCGGTCAATGTCCACCGTCTGTACATAATTCAGGATGTTGTCTTCCGTGATGCTTTCGCCCTTCGGGAGATCATCGATCGTTACACAGACTGTGATTTTCTCATACTCGGCCAGAACCTTTTTTTCTGCCTGAAGCATTATGATAAATACTGCTGCCGCCGCTATGAATGCCGCCAGAATACTCCCATTCCATATTTTATTTTTTGTGTTTTTACTCATTTCCCGTAACTTTATTTTCTGTAATTTCATTTTCCTTCTCCCTGTTGTCGTTTCTTATAACATCTACCAGTTTTCCCTTATGAGCCATCACGCGTGTCCCCAGAAATCCTTCCACAGGATAAGCGATCTCACTGTACACACCGGTTTCTTCAATCATCTGACCATTCGGTGCATGAACATTTCCGACATTTCCACTCCATACAGATACCGTTCCATCCCGATCTCTCTGCCATATCTCTACCAGATCGGACGTGACATTGTAGATTGTGTAATTCTGTATTTCCACCTGTCCAGAGATCATTCTCCGGTTCTGTGCCATAAAATGATTATCCAGTCCGAGATTTTCTCTCAGTGCATGACAGTACCTCTCATATGCCTGTTCGGGATCTGTTATGAGTACTTTTTGCGTAATGCCGTATTCTTCGATATCGATGACCACCGAGGCCAGATTCGACAGTGCCAGGGCATCTTCCATATACATGGCAGATTCTCTGTACAAAGCAACCTGCAGCTGCATACATAGCAGTATTGCCAAAAACAGTATCAGGAACAGTCCAAGCACCCAGGAAACCTGTCCCTGTTCTCTAGTTTTTCGCTGTAGATACTCTTTTTTCATAAATTTCATAAGTTTCCCCCAGCCGGCCATGAATCTGCAATACAACGTCATTTCCGTATCCCGCCGGATTTAATGTACTTCCCTCATAATCAATCCCTGTCATCCCCAGATTCTCCAGTTCTGCGGTCAACTGCATCTGATCCTGAGCCGCCAGATAGCCGACCGTTTCCATCTTGAGCAGATAACATCGTGCCAGCTGACCCACTTCCGCCTTTTTGGCAATCAGCTGTACATTTTCCATATAACTTATCATTAATGCGGTGAGTGCCAGGATGCACAGTCCTATTGTCAGTATTTCTCCTACGTTTCCGGCTTCTTTTTTTCGTCCTGTCATACACTCTCCTGCCTTATACACCGGTGAGAATATCTGCCGCTTTTGTCTGCATTGCCGTCACGATCGTCTGTATAAACGTTGTCAGACTGTCTTTCATGACCACGCACAGCAACAATGCAATAATGCATAGTCCGACTGTCACCAGAATCCCATCGATTCCCGGTTCACTGCTTAAGGCATGTTTTTTAATTCCGCTCACAATCTTTTCCCAATTTCCGTGCTTTTTCTCTTTCATTTTATTTCGTTCCTTTCGTATTTTAATATTTTTATATTTTGTATTTTTGTTTTTTCATTGGCCGGCTGTTTAGAATTTCACTGCCGCACGGAACATATATCCCACACAGGCATACAAGATCACTCCCAAAGTCGCGCCCAGCATCCCCAACTGGTAAAATGTAATGCTGCGGTCCAGTGCATTTTTCTGATGATTTAGGACTGTTATCTCCATATCCTTCAGCTGTTCTCCCATATCTCCCAGGAGTTCCACAGCTTGTCCGGATTCCCCCGCCTGGATCAGTGTGATGCACAATGCATCAATTTGCCGGTTATCAAACTTTCCCTGAAAAGCTGACAAAGCCGTCATAAGATCAGACTGCATTACAAGATCCCCCGCCAGTTCTATCAGGGCCTGTTGCAGGCGCCGTCCTTTCACACTCTGACAACATTCCGTCAGAGCATCCGCGACATAAATACCGGCACGGATCTGTACCTCCAATGCCTGATAGATCAGCTTGATCTCCGTCAACATATTGCGATTATCCCTCTCATTCATATATATCAACAGCAGTTCCGGCAGAAAATACAGCACCGTTGCTGCCAAAACAGCGTATCCGCATCCGATTTTCAACAGACTGATCGCCCCCAAAAAAGCCAGCACGATTCTACCTGTTAAGTACTTCATGGGAGTAATCGTTTTTCCAAAATGATATTTTGCTCCGTTACGGATCAATTTTCTCTCTGTCTTTTCCGCCCAGCCGGTATAGCCTTTGCTTTCCCGTATCATTCCCGTAAATTCCTCCATGGTGTGCAGCAGGATTTCCGGTGTTTTACTCCTTCCCAGACGAAAAACAAACACTCCGCCGAAGACAGCTCCCAATATCTGCGGTATCCAAATAGTTTTCCAGTACATTCTCTCATTCTCCTCACATTTTGGTATCTACACAACATTTGTGTTTATCTTCGAAACCCATATACCTTGCGCAGGAACAATCCAAATATGATCCCATAGATTCCCAATGCCAGGTGTCCGGGTAACGTATCTGTTACGATCTTCCAGACAGATACATCGATCAGACGATCCACTGTCATCAGAGCAAATACTGACATTGCCGCCAGCAGTCCCATATTGATCGCTGCTTCCCTCAGCATTCCTTTTCGTTCCTCCTCTGTCCTAAGATATTCCCGCACAGAACGTCTGCTACTGTCTACCAGTGTTGTCAGATCTGCCATGTAACGTATACTGATCTCCAGATTTCTGGCAAGTTCTTTGAACTTCGGATGTTCCACCTTTTCCGCCATTGCCAGCAGTGCCGTGGAGGAATTTCCCGTCATCTGCGCCTCATAGGCGCATTCCTCCATCACTCCTTTCAGTGGCTCTTCCATATATTTACTCACCTGCCCCAGGACACCGGTGATCTCCCCGGCAGTCAGGCTGTAATTTCCCAGGAAATTCAGGCACTTTAAAATATTGTCATTTACCGACCGGTATTCCAAGAAACGAAAGGTGTTCAGGAGAATCATCTCGACAGCCATTGTGATCATCAGATACAAAAGTGAAGTTATCATTTTGCACCCAAGCACCTGTGTCCCTCCGAAGACAGCCGCAATCAGCAGTACATTTCCGGCAACCCATTTTTCTGCTGTAAAATGGGGCATTCTTCTGCGCAATCCGCTGTACCGTAAAACCTCTTCTATCCTGTACCAGACATTATTTTTTTGTTGAAATTCCATCAGGCGGTGCCGGTTCTCTACTGCTCTCAGTTGTGACGCACGATCCATTCCTTCCCTGGTCCGGTGCAACAGCTCCCATAGCTTCTCCAGCCACCTCATCCGGCCAAACAGAAGCAAAAAGCCCATAAATAATAAACAGACAATCCATACGTATATGATCATAAGTTCCTCCTGTGTAATGATCAAAACAACCTCTCATATTCCAGATTCTCTTTCTCTGCGTTCCAGCCCAGGCAGGCAAATATTTCCTTGACCCTGTAATGTTCCATGAAGATCAGTGTCTGAAAGCAGTCCATCATTTTCATCAACTCATTGCGTGAGTATCTACTGTCATACATTGCATAATCCACTATTTTCTCCGGAGCTCTGTCAGCGGACGGCGCATGCACTGTAGCGGCACAGATCTGTCCCGTATAAGCTGCATTCAGAAGATACAGTGCCTCTCCGCCCTTCACTTCTCCGATAATGAAAAAATCCACATCCATGGTAAGACCGGCAATGCTGATATGCTTCAGATCATAATTCACTGAACTCTCCGAAGCACCCGGCAGGGAATGTAGAAACATCATATCCGGATGGAAAAGTGTCGTCAGTTCATCCGCCTGTTGGGCCACCAGTATCGCCATATCATCCGGCAAAGTCTCTTTAAGTGCATTCAGCAGTGTCGTTTTCCCGGAGGAATTACCTCCGCAGATCAGTGTGGACCCCTGCCGGAACCTTTGCACCAGCAGTTCCGCCGTTGCCCTGTCCATCATGTTCTTCTCCACCAGTTGCGCCATCATCGGAAAATTCTTCGGAACTTTACGAATACAGAGATAAGGTTCGCTGTATGTATTCACGATCGGCATGGACAGTGTAAAACGAAATATAAAATCCGGATGACTTTCCGTATCCGTAAATCGCTGAATTGCATTCAGATTCGAAATATTCACCTGATTTCTGGTCGCTATATAATCAATAAACTGTCGATATTCCTTCTCGGAAGCAAAGGCAATGCCTGCATCCATACGTTTCCCCTCTCTCTTGATCCGAATGCAGTCATGGCTGACTACACGGATATCCGAAATACTCCCATCATCCATGAGCGGTGACAATCTGGAATAGCCGAACACATATTGCTCGAATTCTTTTAAAAGATCCGCCTGTTTTTCCACCGGTAAATGATAATTCTGCTCTATGTGTTTCAAAACTTCCCGTAAAAATTGTTCCTTACTCAGAATTCCTTTTTTCACCTGCACCAAAAGAATCTGCTTTTGCGTAAGGAAATCCTCTACTAATCGCTGTAAATCCTCTTCCATTTTTCCTCCAATCGCATATTTTGTTGTAGCCGTTCCCTGTTATTACTTCTTCTGTAATGTGATGTGTGGTCGAACATGACCGGATAAAAGATGCCGACGCTCTGACTGTCCCGTCGGGTAATATGCAGATTACTCCTTCTGCCATGATATGTCAACGCTTTCAAAACTATTTCCTGATTTTCGGAATAGTGCCCAAACAAAAACCGCAGTCCGGGGATTTTTCACTGAAAATCCAGTCAGACTGCGGTCTCGCACCTTGTATATTTTGTCTTTGTCTATTTTGTCCTATCATACTCACATTCCTGTTGCAACAGCAATGCATCAAACGCCTCCACCGGCATAGGACGGTGAAACAGAAAGCCTTGTGCATCTGTACAACCGCATCCCAAAAGGAAGCTCTTCTGTTCCTCTGTTTCCACTCCCTCAATCACGATATGTACTCCCAACTGTTGCAGCATGGCAATGGTATTGCGGATAATGATCTGGCTCTTATCCTTTTCCAGATCCCGGATAAACTCTCTGTCGATCTTGATCTCATCCAGTGTCTGGTTCTTCAGCATATTCATAGTCGAATAACCGGTTCCGAAATCATCCATGGACACCAGGAAGCCCCGCTCCCGCAGGCTTTCCATGCGGCGATACATACCTGCCTCGTCCTCCAGGAAGGCGCTCTCTGTCAGTTCCAACGGAACATACTCCGGCGGAACATCATATTCCTCCCTGAGACGGATCAGTGTCTCTGCCAGTTTTTCATCATAGGCATGTAATCGCGATACATTGATGGAAACGGGGACAAGCATCCGGTCTTCCCGGTGCAATTTTCCCAGATAAGCAAACACCTTCTCCCAGATATATTCATCTACATTGATGATAAATCCGTTTTTCTCCAGTACGGGAATGAACTCTCTCGGTGGCACCAGCCCCTTTTCCGGATGCTTCCAGCGCACAAGCGCCTCGCCTCCGATCACTCTTCCGTCCCTCATATCGACCTTGGGCTGCACATACAGCTGTAGTTCTCCGTTCTCCAGTGCGGACACGATATCATTTTCCACCTGGCGTTCTCGCATCTTCTGACTACGCATTTTTTCGTCAAATATTGCATATGTCCGATATACTTTGCCTTTGATACTGTTCATAGCCATCGTGGCGCAATCTTTCAGATAGCTGATGGCAGGGGCTCTCTCCGGTGAGATTCCGATTCCAAAGGATGGTTGTACACGGTAAGCGAACGGAAAGTCAGTTATCTTTTTTCTGATCTCCCGCACAATAATTTCCAGTTCCTCTACTTCCTCATAGCTTGTGCATAAGCAAAAGATATCTGCTCTGATATGGCAGGCATAGCTATCCGGCCTGTTATTCTCATACCAGTCAAAGCAAGACGCAATAAATCTTAGCAATCTGTCTCCTTCGTCTCTGCCGCAGAACTCATTCACAGCCTTAAACTGTACAATATCCATAATTATGACACCGTATTTTTTATCCGGCTGCTGCTTGATCATTTCACCGCACAGATAGAAAAAAGAATTGATATTATGCAGATTTGTCAGCCCTGTTCTGTTATTTTCTACATTTTCTTCCGCCATTTTTCTAAGAGAATACAGATATAATTCTTCTTTTCCGGCATCTGTTTTCTGCGGAGAAGATTCAATGATTTCCTCTTTTGCTTTCTGATACGTCATAGGCACCCTCCTCAAAACATAAATCAGTCCCGATGAATGCTTTTATTATACTTCATTTTGGTGATTTTTTCTACTATATGCCGATTTTTATTGTTTTTTTTAGGAAAAATGATATAATATGGGTGTCTGTAAAGTTATTTCAGAGAGGAGCGTACTTTATGTTTTTACTTTTAGCCGGCGGACTTTTGATCATCCTTTTGGCAGTAGTGATCGCCGTAGTATCCTCCGTGGTATCCGCAGTTGCGGCAGCTACTGACGATGCAGAAGACTGACATTCCGGACTTCGGATTGTCAGTTTTCTTCTCCCCGTTCGATTCTCGCCGCCAGGTCTTCCAAGTACATCCAGCGTTCCATCTTTTCTTCCAGCTGCTGTTCCGCAGCCTCTTTTTCCTGTGTTAATTCATTGAGTTTCACGAAATCACTGGCATATTTTGAAAAATCTGCTTCCAAAGTTGCAATTTTATCCTCTAATGCCGCCATTTCGCCTTCAATGGATTCATAGTCTTTCTGTTCCTGGTAAGTGAATTTTAATTTGCGTTTCTGTCCGTTTTTCCAGTTTTTAGAAGTAGTTTCCTCATCGGCGTTCTTCGGCTGGGATGCTGCCGCCGTTCCTGTGCTCTCTGTGTTCCCCTCCGCAGCTTTCCTATTGGCATAATCTGTGTAACCGCCCTCATACTGCACCATGCGGGTATCCTCCAGGGCGAAGATCCTGCGGACCACACGATCCAGAAAATACCGGTCATGGGACACGACGATGACGATGCCTGGGAACGTGTCCAGATAATCCTCCAGTACCTGCAGGGTAGCAATGTCCAGATCGTTAGTCGGCTCATCCATAAAATGTACCCCCGCCCGGATATCCCTTGTAAACTCTGCCTTTCACGCCATACAAAACTGTGTATCGTGTTAATTATAACTGTTTTTTCCAGAAAAGAAAAGGCATTATTCTTGAGCCTTTATTTCCTCTATAACCTCATTTAAATACATCCACCGGTCCATCTTTTCTTCCAGTTCTTTCTCCCTGGCTTCTTTTTCTGCCATCAACTCATTCAGTCTGGTATAATCGCTGGCGACCCCCGCCATCTCCTGATCTAGCTTCCCTATTGCTGCTTCCAGGCCAGCAATCTCATCCTCAATGGTTTCCCAGTCTTTCTGCTCCTTGAAAGTAAGTTTTTTCTTCTTGGGGATATTCTTGGTGTCTTTCCAGTTACCCTTATTTGCGGATTGATTCGGGACCGCTTTCGTCTGCACTGCACTCCCTTTTTTTTCTATGCTTTCTTCATCTTCAGTTCTTTTACCCAGAGTTCTCTGATAATCCGTGAATCCACCTTCATACTGGGTGATCTTTCCCTGCCCTTCAAATGCAAAGATCCGGTTTACCACCCGATCCAGAAAATACCTGTCATGAGACACGGTAATCACAATACCCGGAAACGTATCCAGATAGTCCTCCAAAATAGTCAGTGTTTGAATATCCAAAAAATTGGCAGGCTCATCCAATAAAATCACATTAGGTGCACTTATCAGAATCCGCAACAGATACAGCCGGCGCTTCTCACCGCCAGACAGCCGGTTAATTGTCGTATACTGCACGCTGGGAGGGAACAGAAAACGTTCCAGCATCTGACCGGCACTGACGCTTCCATCTTTCGTCTTTATATACTCAGCCACATCTTTAATATAGTCAATGACCTTCATGTTTTCATCCATGGCTTCATTTTCCTGTGAAAAATATCCTATCTTCACAGTTTGACCTATTTCCACGCTTCCAGCATCCGGCTGCACTAAACCAACTATGATTTTCATTAAGGTGGATTTGCCGCTTCCGTTGGGGCCTATGATTCCCACCCGGTCGTTTTTCAGAAAAATATAGCTGAAATCCTTTATCAGCACCTTATCTCCATAGGACTTGCATAAATCCTTTACTTCTACCGTGGTCCGCCCCAGACGGCTGGCAATGGACTCCAGCTCCACATTCCGGTCATACTCCGGTCCTTTCCGTTCCTGCAGTTCTTCATATCTCTGAATGTGCGCTTTCTGCTTCGTGGAACGTGCTCTGGCTCCCCTTTGCATCCACTGAAGCTCCATTCTCAGGATAGACTGCCGTTTCCGTTCTGCCGCCTCGGTCATATCCAGCCGCTCCGCCTTTAACGTAAGGAAGGACTGGTAGCCACCCTGGTAATTGTAAAACTTTCCTTTATCCAATTCCACAATCCGCTTCACCACACTGTCCAGGAAATACCTGTCATGAGTGATCATCAACAATGCTCCTTTGAAATTTCTCAAATATTCCTCCAGCCAGTCAGCCATAACGCTGTCCAGATGGTTGGTCGGCTCGTCCAAAATCAGAAGCTCCGCCCGGCTCATAAGCACACTTGCCAGGGCCACCCTTTTTCTCTGGCCCCCCGAAAGTGTCTCCATCTTTGCATCATGATCTGTGATTCCCAGTTCATTGAGCATACTTTTGGCCTCGACCTGCATCTCGTCCCTGGAACTGTAATGGGATTCTTTCTCATTGTCCCTCATGATGCTTTCCAGAACCGTATCCCCTTCCTTAAATTCCGGTATCTGTGGCAAATAACGAATGTACAGATTCCGCCGCCGTGCCACCGAGCCTTCATCCGGTTCTTCCAATCCTGCCAGAATTTTTAAAAGCGTGGATTTTCCTGTCCCGTTAATTCCGAGAAGCCCCACCTTCTCCCCTTCATTAATAGAAAATGACGCATCATCAAACAACAGCCTCTCTGTATATGATTTGCTTAAATGTTCTATGGTTACCAAATTCATCGAAATGTTTTCCTCTGCCTTTCCTTATTGCATGCTATTAAAACCTTACATTATCATGATTGCGTACTGTGTTTATTATAACTGCTTATCCCGCAAAAAGAAAGATACAACCGCTGCCAGTCGTATCTTTTCTTTAATATATGTGTTTTATCCTGCCGTACCGGATTTTAAGTCTAACCCAGCCAGCAAAGGGCTATGTATCTGCTATAAGCTCCGAAGGAGTTCTCTGTTTTTACGCTCCAACGCTTTCTTCAGTTTTTCATTTTCTTTCTGTAAATCATCCTTTTCCCGCTGCAGTACCCGAAGTTGTTTCTGCATGACTGCAATCTCATTATCCATAGCCATATCAAGAATTTTTTTTCTTGGGTGGCTCATACCAGCCTGTTGGCTCATCACACGCTCCAGTTCCACCCGCACAATCTGATTTTTATAAAAGAACCCTCTGGATAGTCCGGTTTTTTCCATCAGTTTGGGAACCGTTACCCTCTCCCCCTCGGCCATCAGTTCAAATATGGCTTTCTTCGCCTGCTCTATCTTTTGCTCACTGGCTTTCTTATTTATTTCCAGCATCTTGTCGTATCTGCTCATATTCTTCCTCCCATCCGTTCAGATTCTGCAGTATTATCTCTGAAAGCATCTGCCTGACTTTTCTTGTTTCGTCTGCCAATATCTGATTCCCCATTTTACGGTAGTATTTTACATTTCGCACACTGCTGTGTCCGAGCAGTTTAGCGATAGTAAAGTCATCCAGATGCATCTCTGTCAGCTTCATGCCATAAGTATGACGATATAGATGTGTTCCGAATCCGAAAAGTTTACCATGGTCATCACGCAAATCCCTGTCCTGAATCATGAGCATTACTTTACACTGTATTGTGTTATACTGCAGCGGCTTTTCAGAATCCTTCTCATCGACGAAAATGTATTTTGTCTGACCATACCGTTCTCTGGTATAATTCATCGCTTTGCGTATCAGCGCAGCAAGTTCCCCACTGATCGGTTTCTCATAAGTTTTTGTTTTCATTTGACGGATTTTAATGATGTGTTCCGACCCCTGCATATCTAGGCAATCCATTTCCAGCGTCAGCGTATCCGAGATTCTGGTTCCTAACATCTGGTGTATAATCATCACCCTTGCATACTGTTCATCCATCTCTACAAGATTAGCACTCAGCCGCCGGAGTTCTCCGTCTGAATAGGCTTTAAATTCTGATTGTCTCTCTGGCGGGATATCCCTGTTTATGAACAGCCCGTCCAGATTCTGATAATCACATACCCGACCTATGCTTTCCAAAATTGCCCGCAGCCGGTTCAAATCTGCATGAAAATGTTTTGTTGAGGTATCCTCTGTTTTCAGATAAATCAGATATTCCTCCATTACTTTGCGGTCTATATCCCGGCAGGATTGTACCTCCTTTTTCTTCTCTGCCAGAAACCCCACCATCCTGCACATCGCTGTTATTTCCTTCTGCACACAGGCAATTGCCTCCGTTTGCAGGTTTAGGTAAATTCCTTTTTTCAGTTCCTCCCGTATCTCCTGCTGCGGAATTTTTGTAAAATTTAATGTTTTATTATTTTTAATCGGATTTGCGTGAATCGGGATATCCAGTTGACTCAGCTCCCATATATCCTTTTCTCTCTCAGAACGATAATCCGACATACTTTTTGTAAAATCCAGTACCCTTCGCAAGTAGGTGACAACTTTGCTTTGAGTAATTTCCACATTCCCATACAGTCCCTGATGCTCATATGTCAGCCTGACGCCTTCCCCCAACAGCCACCCCTTATATTGCCGCATCCACGTTTCTGCTGGCCGCTCATCAAAGTTCTGCACCCCCTTTGCTCTTTTCTTTAGAAACCGGCAAAGTTTCCTGTAATATTGAATGCGTGAATAAACCGTGGAAAGCGCCATCTTGCTCCCTTCCTGTTCTATAAACGCCCTCATCACCTCCCGTATGGGCTGTGAAGGCAAATCTCCCAAGTCATAAAAAGCATTTTTTGCTGCCTGCTTTTTCTGCAATTCCGTTGCTTTCTGATAGCACGGCATATCTTTTAAATAAATTCTGTCTGTCATTCTTGTCACCTCTTTTCCGTTTTTAATATTGATGCCAGACTATTATGCTGACTGAAATATTCATCATTCTTATTCGCTATTTTTCTTGGGATATAATCAAGGTACTGCTGTGTCATTTCCTCATAGGAATGGCCCAGATAATCCCGCACTCCCTGCAGGGATACCCCATTCTCGTAAAACAATGTTGCTACGCCATGCCGGTAATCATGAGACCGGAATAAATATTCCTCATTCTGTATCATGTTCTCTGCACAGAGCCGCTTCATCTTACTCCGAAACGTGGTAGTACAATAAGCTCCGTTTTTGCGATTTTGGAACACATAATCGTCTGGGCCAATGCTATGTCTTTTCAGATACACCATCATCAGTTCATACAAGGCTTCCGGAATCGGAATCCGTTTATAATTCTTCATTTTAATCTGATACACCTGAATCCATGTATCCCTTCCTTGTATGTAATAGGCATTTCCTTTCAAAGTACAGACTTCACTAATCCGCAATCCTAACGACCATAGATGCAAAAACATCAGCCTCAATTCTTCCGGAAATAAATGCAGCTTTCTTAAGATCTCCTGTATAACCTCGGATTCTACACTTCGGTCATGATGCTGTACTATGGATTTTTTCAAATAATACTCTGCCCGAAATGGTGGTTTTTCAATATATTGGCGAACCTGCAGAAAATTGAAAAAATGCACAATACCCATAACAATATCATTGAAGGTTTCCGCCTGAATCGGCTTTTCCTGCTGCTTTTGAAAGTAGACCTCCATCTGCTGTTCTGTAACCATGCAGACATTCTCATCTTCATTCTGGTTTAAGTCTGCCAGGAATCTTCTTACCACAATCATTTCACTTCGCAGGTTTGCAATAACCAAATTGGTAATACCCAATCCGTACTGCATATACTGCTTCAGCAATTCCCGGTTCCGTTTATGGGTTACTTCCAAAAAAGATAATCGCTTTACCGGATTCGAGGGGTTAATCCGCTCTGGCTGAAAATGAAACCGTTCCAGGTACCAGACATGCGCTTTCCAGTTAATCTCATCTGCCTGCATAAAAAGCGTTTTTCTTGCCAGCTCTGCAATACCTGCCATATTGTTCTCACCATATCCAGATGTCAGTGTCTCCTTGAACTTCTTTATCTGGTCCAGTTCCAACATTTCTATGTCGGTTATGCGCTGTTCGATGCAATAGCTGTAAAAAACCCGCAGGCACTTTAAATGCCATCTCAACCTCTCATTATCTTCTGTTGTTTCTATCAAACCGTGAAGCACATTAAATATCTGCCGTTTCATGTTCTCAGGGGCCGCCACACGAAAATCCCACAGAAGACTGGTTTTCTCCAGTACCGTTTCAAATCTCCCGGCCAATTCCTGATTCGGATGATACGGTAAAAACAGAAGTTGATTTTCATATTTCGGTTTTACACGGTTACTGCCAACCAACCGTACCTGTCTGCGTATGGAATACTGTTTAATGCGGTCATAGCCTTTCATGTATGTGCTTAAGGCTTTTTCTCCTATCGTTCCCTCCAAGTATTCCTGATATGCAGCTCTCAGTGAGTAATCAAGTTCCGCTATATGCCACACCCCTTGCGTTTCCATAAAGGCAGCCACCTTATTCCTGTATGTGGCTCTTACTTCCGCACACTCTGTTAATTCTACCTTGAGCTGTGCCTTAAGCTGTAATAAATCCTCCGGCTGCTCCTGCCTTAATACCTGGTATACAGGCACTCGCGTTCACCTCCATCTCTATAGCAGTTTATCAATACCATAATTTATGGAATGCTTTGCATAAAACTCGCGGCTGGCCTCCATCAGTTTATCATCGATAATACCAAGGTATTGAATGGTAGTATCCAGATGCTTATGCCCCAGAGCCTGGCTAATCAATTCCAAGGACCAGCCTGCATTCCATCTTGTAACCGCAAAATATCTCCGCAGCATATGTGGCGTTAGTTCGATTCCTGTCTTTTTCGCCGCCCGATCCAGCATGGCGTATACGCTGTCCACTTTTAGGGGCTGCCCTGACGTAGTACCGGAAATATTGATAAACAGGTAATTGCCATGCTGCAGCAATTCCCGGTATTCAGTCAGATAATGCATCAGAAAATCAAATGCGTCATTGCTGATTTTTCCTTTCCGGTACTCGGCGTTCTTTGCACGGGCCTCGTTCTCATTATCCTCACGGAAGTAAACTCCTATGGTGTGGTTCTGATAGTCGATATCCCGGCTGTAATTCACCCCTAAAATTTCACCGATACGGAAACCCGTTTCGGCAAGCAGCAGGATCAGCAATTGATCCCTCCTGTTCGTGCATGCCTGCAGAGTGGCAATGATTTCTTCTTCCTTTGCCGCCCGTACATTCCGTTCTTCCGCTTTCATATAGCCTTTAAAGGCTTTCGAACGCAGTGTTCTTTTGACACCGACTGCATTGGCCACTGTAATCTGGCTGTAAGACAACACCCGGAGGTTCTTCACGAAATCACAGTCTGCCAGAAAAAGATAGAACCTGAACACATCTTTTAAGTATGCGTTGCAGGTTCCATTATCGGTTTCCCCTATTTGATTTTTTCTGGTATGGTTTCCTTCCTTCAGCCAGTATAAAAACTGTGTAAAATGACTGCATTGATCCTCGTACCCCATGTCACACACCTGGGAATATTCCAGTTCTCTCTCACTCAGGTATTCCAGGTAACAGCAGAGAGAAAATGCATACCGCTTTACCGTGTTCGGAGATAGATTGGATTTAACCTTGTGTTTTAAATATTTACTGGGAAGCAAGGCGATTTCCAGTGTCTCGCAGTCCATGATATAAAAGTATTTAATTGTTCCCTCTGGTGCTGTTTCCACCGTATATCGCTTCAACTTCCCCCGCCTCCTTTCCTCTGACTTCATACACAGTATACCGTGTTACTTCGCTCATAGCTATCGCAAAGACCACTGAAAAACCAATGGATTTTCAGGGTAAAACCCAAGCACTACCAACAATAAATTTCAGTCTGACTGGTAGCTTCCAACAATGCTGACCGCGATTCCTGCGGCAAGGGCCATGCCAGCCAGCAGGATAACGACGGCGGCCGTAATTCCTAAAATCCAAGCTATATCTTTTCTCCCTTTTTTGGGCAGGGCCATTTCCTATGACCTAACCCATCATGAATTCTGCCATTGCCACCGCCTGATCCTCCACGGCAAAGTATTGGTCCGCCACATCCCGTTTTACTGACAGCACCGGCCCTGCCTCTTTTTCTCCCATCTGGATGGGCGCCAGGTGGCCGACAAGCTCCCGGCACAGTTTCTGGTCCGGGCAGTCATTGACCATCCCCAGTATGGTATCCACAATCGGCCGGTTCAGCATATCGGTAACCATGATCTGCTTTGCGGCGGCTCCCTGCGAGCCAATGAAATTGGCCAAATTTTCCGGTGTTACCGTAAGCATATATTCTTTTCTGGGCTGATCCGGTTCCAGATAAATATAGGCGTATCCTACATATTCCGTATCAAGGATTTTCTCGACCATATCGATATCTTCCTGTTTCATCCTTTTTCGCCTCGCTTTCCTCTTAAAACATTGACAGGTTATACCGGCCTTCTGTCGGAGAATAGATTTCCAGACCATAGCCGCTGGCCAATGCCTGAAGCTGCGCCAGTTGTAAGGATGAATGCGAAAGACTGTTCCTGCTTGCTATGAGCAAAGCATCTACCCGGTCATTCTTCACCGCTTCTACGAAGTGCTGGAATCCTTTTCTGTCCCAAAGAGGCTTTGTTCCCACATCACTGGAACTTCCGGCTGTTTCAAAGCACATCTGCTCCGCATAATCCATAAGGCTTTTAAACTGTTCTTTCAAAGCGCCGTGTGTATCCTCCGGCGCATCTATGGAACAATAGATCCATGCACGTTTTCCTTTTCCCATTTCTGTCCTCCTTGCGGCTATATGTCTGAATCGCTGTACTGCTCCAGTATGCCGTCCAGCCCGAAGCTGACCGCGATGGCCTTGTCCACATACTGCATGGTGGCTGCATTCAACCGGCCTATGTATTCCTTCAGCCGGGCGCGGTCAATGGTCCGCACCTGTTCCAGCAGAACCATCGAATTCTGGTGCAGTCCCTGAAAGCTGCCCTCCAGCTTGATGTGGGTAGGGAGCTGGTGCTTGCCGGATCTGCTGGTGATCGCCGCGGCAATCACGGTCGGGCTGAATCGGTTCCCCATATCATTCTGGATAATCAGCACAGGGCGCACACCGCCCTGCTCGGAGCCGATGACCGGCGTCAGATCCGCATAGAAAATATCGCCTTTTTTAATGTGCATTATAAAATCCTCCTTCCTGTTTATTTCATGACACAAGGACGGCGGCAGCCTCCATCGGCCGCGAACACCAGAAGGCAAGACAGCTTTTCTCGGCTGCCACCGTAGTTTCTATCATGAAATCAAATCATTTGTTCTTCGTTTTCTCCTGCTCCTATTCGACACTACTTCCCGGAGCAGAGCGCCCTTGTGCGCTCTATGGGCAGCAGACACAGACCGGCCTCTGGTTCACGTCACTTAAGGTGTGGCGCAGGCCGTCATGGGATTCTCACCCCTCCGGGGATCTCCCGGAGCCGCCCTCATTGCGTGTTCCCGCGTCTGCGGGGCTGTGACTGGACGGAAGTATCATGGTAGGCTGTTCAGGTCATTGCGGGGCGGCTTACCATAGGCCGCATTTGGACGGACAGTTCTCGCTCGGCACCTTTGATGCTATCTTATTGACAGGCTCTCTGACTGCCTGCAGGTGGTCTTGGCGTGTTCTCCTTGCCGCTTTTCCCTTTCGGGCTGAACAGCTAACGTATCTGAGCTGCTGGATATGACTGCCGTGGAAGCAGTGTTTTTCAAGGAACAGCAGGGAGAAATATTTTCCCCCTCACTTACTTCCACGTTGGCAGAGAGGTTTGAGAACCAAAAACGCAAAAGTTTTTTATATTTTTTTCAGCAGCTCACGCAGATGCTTTAATATCCGCTGTTTGCGTTTATTGATTCCTCTCTGCGACAGTCCATATTCCACTGCCAGATCACGCTCCGTGCGTTCCTCAAAGAATAGCTGTTCAATTAGGTCACGCTCATCATCAGTGAGAAGGGATAAGGCTTTATGTAGCTGCTGGGACTGGATGTTGCGGATTGCGGTTTCTTCCATGCTGTCGGTGGTTTCCACAAAATATACATCCTGCTCCAGCAGCCGTTCATAGGAGTCCTCACGGCTGGGGATAAAGGTGACAGTTTGTCCATCCTGATCCACAATGGCCTGTTCCGCCTTGAGGTCGTACTCCTGGTACTGCATTTTTCTTTCTGTAGTTTTCAGCACAGCGATGACTTCCTCGCTGGCCTCCGGGTACAGTTTCCTGTAATCCGGGATTCGATATGGCTTTGCCATAGGCTTGTCCTCCTTCATTTTCGTTTGGGTTGAAAACGAAGGACAAGCGGCGGGGAATGCCCCGCATGCAGGATCTGGTATCTAAAAGCGCCCGCAGAAAAAATGCAGGCGCTTTTTACACTCATGAATCTATTTTTTTTACAGTCGGACGGAATTTGAAGCAAAGAAAAAAATGCCGCAATCTCTTTCATGGGGATTACGACATTTTTTTGTTGGTTATGTTGTCTTCGGGATGTCTCCATCCTTCTTTTTCGCAACGCTATGGTCTCCTGCTGATTGGTTGGTTTGCGGCAAAATAATGCGCTCGCAGATTCCAATCATCAGCAGGTCTCTTTTGTATTGGCATTTGGAATGGCGGCGCATGGAAGTAGCCGGATGCAAAAATGCCGGGCATCCAGTCCCGGCATCCATATGTCTCTTATGCAGTATATTCCTTTTGCCAAACCAGCTCCTTTTCACAGTTTTTCGCTGGCCTGAAAATATAGGCTGTCGGTTTGATTGTATTATACACAGCCGACAAAAAAAGGCAATTACTCTATCATAATCAGTCAAATTACGACGTAAAAACCTAAACGTTCATCTTTAAAACGATTATTTGGAAGAAATAGTGCGGTTCTTCCCAGTAGGTGTACTCTCCCTGATATGTTTCTATAATTCTATGAATGCTTGCCATTCCGAACCCATGGAGTTCCGGGTCCTTCTTTTGGCTTTGCAAGCCTCGATTCTTCTCCAATACGGAACCCGCGGTACTGTTTGTCAGTCCAATCTCTATCTCATCTCCTTCCCGTCTGATGATGAGCTCCACTTCCTTGTTTCCCTCTTTCTTCTCCGCTGCCTCCACCGCATTGGACAACAGGTTGTTCAGCAGGTTTCCCATGTCCATACTGTCCATGTCGTCTATATGCCCCAGCACCACATAGCGGAATCCAATCCCCTTCTCACTGCATTCCGGCACCGCCTTCATCAGCATCGCATTCACTCCCTCATTCCCCGTGTCCTGGGGAAGCTCCGGATATTTTCCCAGCTCTGCATCCATCTCCTTTATATAGCCCAACAATTCCCCGTACCTCCCTTTTTCCGCCAGACGGCACAGCACATCCAGCTTTCCGTTCATATCATGGCGCAGGTGGTTCACTTCTCTCCCGATACGGAACAGGTTGAGAACCTGTTCCTCCTGCTCCCTCCATCTTTCTTTCCGGTACTCCACTTCCTGCTTTTCCCTGTAATATCTGCTCATTTGATGGTAAGCCCTCCCCAGCAGCAGAACCAGGCCGATGAACCCGCCTAAAAGGCACAGGGAAAGATAGTGCCTCCCCCTCTGGTTCAGACCGCAGTCCTCCAGGCCGAACATCCCCAATACCATGACGAACAGCAGAAGGAAGGTTCCCGCCATAATCCCATCCTCTACCTGGCCGGCATTGTCCTTCCTTCGGTACAGCGCAAGAACCACCCGTCCCATGGCAAATTTAAGCACCAGCGCCGCCAGCGCCGAATAGGTCCAAATGATTCCTCCGCTGGCTGGAAGCTCCTTCAGATGCCTCCCGGTCATGATGCCCATGATGGCAAACACCATATACGCATTGATGATTATGATCAGTACCCATGCCATCCCCAGTAACACAATCACATGGGGTCTGTCTTTCAGGGCTGCAAGACCGTAGAGAACCAGAACCGCCGCATAACAAAGCCCCAGTATGCCCTCGAATACAATGTAATGGTTCAGGACGCTCACCACAAGGAAATAAGACGCACTGCCTGCCGCAAACAACAGCCAGCGCCTGGTTCCCTTATAACGTTTTTTGAATCCATGTTCCATATACTCTACTGCTATGACTGCCGACAGGGCGTTGATCAGGCAGTTAACCATGTTTTCTGCCATATCGGCTCATCCCTTCCAGCACTGCCTTCCTCCGCTCCCTTCCCATATCCAGCTCGGTTCCATCTTTCAGCATGACGCACTTCTGCCCAACTTCACCAATATATTTCATGTTCACCAGATAGTTCTTATGTATCCGGATGAATCCATGCTTGCCCAGTTCTTCCTCCTCCGCTTTCAGACTCCCGTATTTCTCGTATTGGCTGCCGCTTCCGGTCCTGATGGTCATGGTATGGCCGCTGCACTCAATGTAGTGTATATCGGCAATCCGAATCTCCCTGCAGCCATACCCTTCCTTGATCCGATACTTTCCCTCCATATGCACCGTCAGCATAAAATACTTTCGTAGAGCCTGAGCCATGTCATGCTGCATCCGATTCTTTCTTACGAACCACAGGGGCGTATATTCAAAGGACGGGTACACCAGACTCTCATGGCTGGACACAAAGACAATCCTGGTCTCCGGGCTGGTTATATGAAGCTTTTCTGCCAAATCAAACCCATGCCACTCCGGCATCTCCAGGTCAATGAGCACCAGATCAAACCTGCGGCTTACGACCTCCGTGAACAATTCCTGCCCATTGTGATACAGACATATCTCCCGCCGGATTCTGATTTCCATCTCCGACAGACAATTTATAACCCCTTCTTCCATGCGCTTTAAGTCATCCTTGTCATCGTCGCAGATTCCTACCGTCAGAATCTTTTCACCCATCATTCCTTGTCTCCTCATCATTCCTTCCTGCAAGGTCGCTCTCCATTCCGTTCTTGCAGCATTGAAGCACGACCTGATTGAATGAAATATTTTCCCGTTCTTTGACCTCCTGCAGCCAATCAATTAGCTGCTGGGTAAAGCGTATGGTGACAGGTATGTTGGGATTCAGCAATGTTTTATCTATATGGAACATAGATACACCTCCTTGGTATTTATCATAAGTATATCTATATTCGAAACTTTTGTATATAACCGTAAATATAACTGTTTTTGGTTATATTTATATAACCAAAAAAAACACAACTACAAGCTTTTATAATATTACGTTTCGGATAATTTTTAATATGCCTTTCTTTCTGGATTGTCCAATTCCTCTGACTTTATCAAATTCCTCATCCTTCCACTGGCTTAAGTCCTCCAGATAATAAGCGTTCCTGCTGTGGAATTCATCTATGACATGCTCCGGCAGATTGACATAATCCTCAATGCTGTGAAGGGCTTTGTAGGGCATAACCGTATCCAACCGTACAGCCTCCCTTGTTCCGTCCTTCAGTACAATAAAAAGTTTCCCCTTTTCCCTCACGGCATAACCAATTACGGTCCTGCCCGTATCTTCCGTCATCCCACTGTGAAGCAATACCATTTTATATCCCTCATTTCTATATCGGCTCATCTGTATTAAATTCTTCAACTCCGGACCAGGTTGTTATATATTGCCTGCCTTGTAAATGGTTATCCAGTATAGCCCACATTGAATGTCTGCGGGTTAGGTGAGGATGATTTTTCGAGAATGCGGACGCAAAAACGCAGGCGCAGAGGGGCACTCATGCTTCCCTGCATGGAAAGGTTCATATCATCAAAATGCTCCGCCCTCTTTCATGCTCCCCTTCCCGACTCCAATTTCCGTCATTCCCTTTCAGAATATGCAAAAGACCCTCATACAGCGTTTGATTGTCTGTATTTTTAAGTTGTAAGCCGCGGGCATGAAGGTATTCTTTAATGCAACTCCTTGAAATGCTTCCATCCAATGCAAGTATGTTCATGGAAAAGCTGATGTCGTATGGATTGTTCCGCTCTTTTTGCAGGGCTTCTTTTGCAAACTGTTTTAAAATGCCTGGCTGAAGGCTGGACTCCCCCTTTGCGGCATACGGGACGTGAATGAGATTGATGGTATCATATTCTGTGGAGTAATCTTCAAAATTTTCATACCGGTTTCTGAGCCTTGCTCCCTCCTGTAGGATGAAACGGCACAGTTCCAACTCGCAGGAGGGGTCTGCCTTATCCCTGGACAGTTTAATCCGCCCCATCCCTACAGTCTGATTTGGTTCCTGTATTTCCTCCATAAATTCAATCTTCAGATATCGTTTCTCATTCTCAGGCCAACACTCCAGCAAATAACGTTCATTCATCATATACAGGTTATGGTTATAATATATGATTCCCGGCTCTATCGTCAGCTTGTTGTTATTCCATGAAATACCGCAACCCCTTACGATGCCATTCCCATACCCGGAAAATATGAGTTTCAGATAATTTTTGGGATAATCGCGGAGCTGTTCCAGCATTTCCACCTGCAGGAGATGCTTAATCTGAAAGCTTGGATGTACATATCGAAACATTTTATTTCCCTCCCTAGTCTAGCATAAGGCGATTTCGCCTATCATCATTGTATCCTCCACTCCCAGTATTCCAAAATGGTATTCGTAGAATAGTTCTGCATGAAATGGGATTTCCAGAAAAATGCGAATCAGAAAATTAATTTTTTCTTCAAGCGTCCGCGTTTGTTTCTGTCCGATAAAGATCATTAATTTATGGGGCCGGTCATTGCTGCGGTAAATGATATTGTTGCTAATTAAAGAATGGAACATCTCCGAAAACAAATCCAGCGAACTGCCCGTCTCAAACTGTCTCAAAATGCCGCTTAATACGATTCCCCATTCCTCGCGTGTGTAAAGATCCATGGCAGCTTTGTTCACTGTGCCATAGGCCTGATATTTAAAGTCCTGATGCAGCAGCTTTTTCAAATACTCATTCCGCGTCATCCCTGATAGCTGGTCGTTTTGAGCAAGGGAGTGGAGCAGCAGATTCGTCAGGCTTTGCCGCAGTTCAGGAAAATCTTCTATATCTGGTGAAAATAAATCCTTAAAGATTTCATAAAATCTACAATATGGATTCACCTCGATTTCCATTTCGCTTTCGACTACAGACTGATTCAAGAACGGAAACGACAGCTCCGTATAAGGGCTGTATCGTTCTGCCATTTTAAAGCGGAGCTGTTCCTCCATCAGTCCTTGTTCTTCAGCTTGAACCATTACTTCCCACAGATATTTCATATAAGCCTTCCTCCACACTGATATTCCGGGAAAAGTTCCTGAACCTCTGAAACGATAAAGCTGGCAAGGTCCCTGAGAATCCATTTTTCATTCCCCTTTTGCTTAAACAGGAGGATCAGCCGCTTTTGGGATTCATTGTCCCGAATCTCGTCTTCCATAAAGAAATTCATGGAGTAGGTTTCGAGGGTGCTCAGCCTTTCATCCAGCAGGCAGTCTTCATATTCGATATAATCCTCCAGCCCAAATCCACGGATAAAACGTTCCAACTCACCTCTTGTTTTTATCGGCTGACCAGCCCTTTTCTTGAATCGCTCGGAAAAAGTATCCTTTCGCATATTCTCCATTATGGGGAATTTATTTCGGTCAATCTTACGGTCATTGCCGCTGCGTATCACATAGATATCCCATCTTTTCGCCTTGTTGGTCTCTCCCGTAATGAAAAGCCGATCCCCAGTCTGACGGACATTCTGTACTCCCGCTTCTTCCGAAACCAGATAAGCGTGTTCCTTTCCATATTCCCCTATTGATACCACGTGCTCATAGTTCCGATGATCCTCGCATGCGACGGGAAACCCCACACTTTCCAGCCTCAAACGGCCTATGTTCCATATGGGCACCATGTCATAATGGACATAATCACTATATTCCCCAAAGTCCGTTCTGAGGGACGTGACTTCTGCCAAATCAGGCAGTTCCTCCGGCATCTGAGTTATGCATACATCAATCATCTTGAACAGGTAGGGAGCATTAACCGTTATCCACGGTATCCCGTTTTTCATAAACAGATGATACAGGTGTTCAACCTGATCAAGATACCTCCTGCTTCGTTCCACCGCTACTGTGACCGGATGCTGCCCATCTGCCTCTATGACCGCCTGAAATGTCTGCCCTGATTGGAGAAGCTTATTGATGGTCAGGCTATCGCATTTTAAAAAGACAGAAGCCATGCGAAATCTTCCATCCTGTTCAATCTTCTTACGAATGTCATGAACCGGATAGGCAGATGATTCCAGATCGGACTCCTGCATGGCTGACATCTGGTGGTGGGACTTGTCAAAACACGACCGTTCCACAATGCCCGTGCGTATTAGATATCGGTTAATATCATATGCAAGCTCATCCATAATTCTTCCCTCTAACTGCCGGTACATGGATTCATTTGCTTCATAAAGGGATAGAAATACGCCTTCCATCAGGTCCTTAAAAACAACCCGTTCTTCAAGGCTGCTGATGGACTGAATTTCTCTCTGGATCATCTTTTTCATGGCTTCTGTACTTTGCATAGATTTCCTTTCTCAGCTGATCTCCATTGTTTTATAACTGGTCTAATAACGTGGCGTCATCGGCATAATCACAAAGATAATGAATAATAACAGAATAATGGATATGCCTATAATTATGTAACCCATTCGCCTGGTTTTTTTTATTGCATCCTGTGGCGATTGTCCAGGCCGTAATTTATCCATTTTTACGTTTAAAGGTCCAAAGGCCAAACCACCGCCTGCAAGTAATAAAAAAAGACATGCCAGTATTAATAACATATTTTATTTCCTCCATTTGTAAATTATTTTTGAATAGTTAAGATGTTTCGGGGCTGTCATCCAACTCGCCGTCCACTGTTCTGGCTGACCCACTTTCCTTCTATTGGACGACATGAAATGAAAGAACTCACCCGGCAAAGCCGGGTGATTTGACTACTTTTAATAACCTCTTCAATTAAACATTCAATATGGATAAATCCATATCAAATCATATTTTTGCACAAATGATACATAATCTCCTTTATTTATACCAGTATCATCATCACCAATTTCAATCATTTCAAGCCAATCCTTTGCAAATCGTATATAATATACGTCTTCAATATCTTCGCACATTCCTAAAAACGAAACAAACTCCTCGTTTAGATGAACTGTTGGATGTAATGCTTCTTTACAAGCAATTGAGACTTGATTTTTATTAAGCTCGCCAATACCTAATTCAATCAAATACGCTTTGCCTATAACAGGAAATTCATTAAATTTCCATATTCCTTTTATACTTCCAATTTCTGTAACCCCAGTAACTATTGTTATATCATTACTGTAATCTACTTTACTTACAATCATTCTCATCTTCTTTGTACCCTCTGTAGTTCATTAATTACATAACCATCATACCATGTTTCTTTATGATAATGGAATCTAGCAGTATTCATACTATCCATTTCATGCTCACCAAATCTTATACTTCGTCGCCCATCTGCGGACCATATTCTATCTGCAGATTTAATATTTGTAAATGGATCAATATTTGTTTGATTTGGACCCAAAAAGTCATTCCAATCATCTATGGCATTCTGGGGACGGACTGCTTTTCCTGATTTTATTTCTATTTCAATTCTGTCATATTGACTATTCGATTTTATTTGATTCGCCGGAATTACAGTCCCATCCTCTGTAACATAGAAATCCGTAGGACATATAGTTATATACCCACTGGGATCATAATACATCACCGGATTATTCGCACAGTACGCATACAGGTTCAACCCGTCCCCACGGTAGATATCCTCCTGTAGGAATCTGCCTATCGTAGGATTATAGAACCTCGCACGCAGATAATACTGCCCCATCGCTCCGTCATATATCTGCCCTGTATAGGTAATGCGGTTTCGTATCTCCCCACTTTCTTCCAATACCTGGCCAAATGCATCGTAACGGTAGCTTTTCTTGACATCATGATTTCTATCCAGAATAAACAGGGTACTCTTCGCCTCGTCCTGGATATGATAGCCTCCGCCTTCCCCGTTATATTCCGAGTAAACCACATCATATCCTCTGGCGTACCGGCCTACTGTGTCCCCGCCCGTTTCTGCCGTCAGTTCCCCCCGATCATACAGATAAAAGGCTGTCTTTCCACTTTTTTCCGTTTCATACCGAAGGCCCTCCCCGTCATAGCGGTTGATCTGTCCAAGGTCATTCGCTGAAACGCCGATCTGCCGGTTCAGGGCATCATAAGCATATTCCTTCCCGTCATGACCTGCTTCCTGCAGCATATTCCCCTGCAGATCATACCGGTAATGGGTTGCATTCCCCCCTTTCTTCATCTGGAGCAGTTGGTTCATGGCATTATAGCTATATAATTCTGTCCCTTCAGCGGTTTCCTTTTTCAGCCTGTTTCCTGCCAGGTCATAGGCATAGGTTTCCTTGCTGCCATTATAATTCGCTTCCAGCAGACGCCCCATATTGTCATAGGCATACTCATTCTGGTAACGCTCCCCGCTCTTTTTCGTGCAGTTCCCGTTCCCGTCATAGGCATAATCATAGTTCAGCAGCAACTCGCCTTCCTGCGTTACCGTCACAAGGCTTGACAGGCTCCCATCCTCCCCATAACGGTACTTTGTCTGGACTCCGTTTCCCAGGCGCAGGGATTCCTTCCGCCCGGACGGGGTGTAGCGGTAGACCGCAAGCGCCTCCCCGCTTTCCATGTCCTCCACCCGCTCCAGACGGTCCAGCAGGTCATAGGCATAGGTGGTACTCTTTCCAGTGAGATCGGTCATGCGGATGACATTCTGGTTCTTATCATAGGCATAATCCAGCAGCCGCTTTCCCGGTGCGCTCTTGCTTTTTAAAAGCCCCGTCCCGGTGTATTCATAGCGGTACGTGATTCCTCCGCCCGTGGCCTCTTTCAGGCTCCCATCAGGATAATACACGTACTGGTTGACCACCGGGTTCCGGCCTTTTTTGTCCTCCGCCCGCTGGTACACCATCTGGTTGTCCATGTTGTACAGGGTGCGCTCCACGTTTCCGTTCCGGTCCACATGGGTTTCCTGGCGGCCTTCCTCATCATAGTAGAAATACTCGCTGTTTCCCTCCTGGTCGGTGATCTCGCTCACCTGCCCCTGGCTGTTGTAACGGTAGGTGATGGTTCCTCCATTGGCATCCGTGGTGCTGGTGATGTTGCCGGCATAATCGTATGCATACCGCTCCACGCCGCCCTCCGGCGTGTGGATTTCCACGATGCGGCCCCACTCATCCAGCAGAAACTCCGTCCGGTTCCCGTTTCCGTCCTGTACCCCGGTGATGTTCCCTCTGGCGTCATAGGTGTATGACTGGGCCGGGCGGCCTTCCCGAAGATAATCCGAACCGGTATGGATCTCCAGCGGCTTCCCCTGGAGGTTGCAGACATACTCTGCCCGGCTCTTTCCCCCGTCGGCAGACCCTATCAGGTTCCCCGCAGGATCGTACTCATTCTCCTGCTCTGTCTGCCCCAGGGCGTTTATGACCGCCGTCACCTTTCCCATGTGGTTATATTGGTAACAGGTACCGGGGCCGTCGTCCAACTCGTAAGGCTGCCTTTTTCGTCATAGAAAAGCAGGGATTCCCCTCCGGCCGCGGACTGCTTATGGACAAGAGTAGCGGCTGTCATTACCTCGCTAGGTTCGGAGAGGACTGGATAGCAACAACATGCAACCAGCGCCCCCACAGAAACTGAAGGGCGGGCGGCGAATATGCAATCTTTACCGAGCTTTAGTCCATTTGTTCTACTAACTTCAATTTTACATCTCGTTTATATATTCTTCTTCTAAATCTTGTAAAAATGATTGTAAATCTGGCCATACTGCTCCATCTATCTTATTTCCTGATTCATGATCCCAATAAGTAAAACTCAATCCCTCTTCATCAGGTGAATATGAGCAAAGCCAAAAGGAAAAGTAATTATCTTGTCCAAAAACAAACCAATCAGGGCTAAACGGATTGTTTTTAGACTGCTCCCAAGCGATGCTGGGTTTGAAAATTCGGCCAAAGGGTAATTCTGCCTCTGAGATATCTTTGTAGAAGTCTTTTAACGCAATCGGTATTATTTCTAAGTCAATATACTCAGTATCCGATTGAATTATAGAAACGCTACTATAACGATTTTTTAAATCCATTAAATAATCAAGTATATTTTTATTCATATCAAAACTCCTCTGGATAGTTTGGATTTAACGGGAAACCTGATGTGTCATTTTGCCAGTTTCCACCATGCCATCTATTAAAATGTTCATTGATTGTTGCAGGATAAATGAAAATTCCATCATCCGCCATCTGCGGGTAATCTAATGCATTATATGTGTGATGACCTTCTATTGTCTCACCATCGTATGTTGGTCTTTTCCCGTTTATGATATCACTAACCTGTTGTTCTGTCCAGTTTCTAGTTCCACTTTCGCCAGACTTCAAGCGCTTTTTCTCTTGACTCCAAAATCTATCCACACCACGTTGTCTTCTATTATTAAATCGTCTATCCCAATCCCAATGGTTATATTCATCTTGCGTTGCAGTCCTATTTTTTATTTTGTTATTTAGTTCCCGCTTTTGCTTGGGAGTTAAGGGCTTATAAGGTGTCTCCATCATTTCAGGGTCGCCATTTCCAGTAGCTAATTTTGGAATAGGACACATCTCTATATACCCACTAGGATCATAATACATCACCGGGTTATTGGCACAGTACGCATACAGATTCAGTCCACCCCCTCGGTAGACATCCTCCTGCAAGAATCTTCCTATCGTAGGATTATAGAACCTGGCACGTAAATAATATTGCCCCATCGCTCCATCATACATCTGCCCTGTATAAGTGATGCGATTTTGTATTTCGCCACTTTCTTCCAATACCTGGCCAAATGCATTGTAACGGTAGCTTTTCTTGACATCATGATTTCTATCCAGAATAAACAGGGTACTCTTCGCCTCGTCCTGGATATGATAGCCTCCGCCTTCCCCGTTATATTCCGAGTAAACCACATCATATCCTCTGGCGTACCGGCCTACTGTGTCCCCGCCCGTTTCTGCCGTCAGTTCCCCCCGATCATACAGATAAAAGGCTGTCTTTCCACTTTTTTCCGTTTCATACCGAAGGCCCTCCCCGTCATAGCGGTTGATCTGTCCAAGGTCATTCGCTGAAACGCCGATCTGCCGGTTCAGGGCATCATAAGCATATTCCTTCCCGTCATGACCTGCTTCCTGCAGCATATTCCCCTGCAGATCATACCGGTAATGGGTTGCATTCCCCCCTTTCTTCATCTGGAGCAGTTGGTTCATGGCATTATAGCTATATAATTCTGTCCCTTCAGCGGTTTCCTTTTTCAGCCTGTTTCCTGCCAGGTCATAGGCATAGGTTTCCTTGCTGCCATTATAATTCGCTTCCAGCAGACGCCCCATATTGTCATAGGCATACTCATTCTGGTAACGCTCCCCGCTCTTTTTCGTGCAGTTCCCGTTCCCGTCATAGGCATAATCATAGTTCAGCAGCAACTCGCCTTCCTGCGTTACCGTCACAAGGCTTGACAGGCTCCCATCCTCCCCATAACGGTACTTTGTCTGGACTCCGTTTCCCAGGCGCAGGGATTCCTTCCGCCCGGACGGGGTGTAGCGGTAGACCGCAAGCGCCTCCCCGCTTTCCATGTCCTCCACCCGCTCCAGACGGTCCAGCAGGTCATAGGCATAGGTGGTACTCTTTCCAGTGAGATCGGTCATGCGGATGACATTCTGGTTCTTATCATAGGCATAATCCAGCAGCCGCTTTCCCGGTGCGCTCTTGCTTTTTAAAAGCCCCGTCCCGGTGTATTCATAGCGGTACGTGATTCCTCCGCCCGTGGCCTCTTTCAGGCTCCCATCAGGATAATACACGTACTGGTTGACCACCGGGTTCCGGCCTTTTTTGTCCTCCGCCCGCTGGTACACCATCTGGTTGTCCATGTTGTACAGGGTGCGCTCCACGTTTCCGTTCCGGTCCACATGGGTTTCCTGGCGGCCTTCCTCATCATAGTAGAAATACTCGCTGTTTCCCTCCTGGTCGGTGATCTCGCTCACCTGCCCCTGGCTGTTGTAACGGTAGGTGATGGTTCCTCCATTGGCATCCGTGGTGCTGGTGATGTTGCCGGCATAATCGTATGCATACCGCTCCACGCCGCCCTCCGGCGTGTGGATTTCCACGATGCGGCCCCACTCATCCAGCAGAAACTCCGTCCGGTTCCCGTTTCCGTCCTGTACCCCGGTGATGTTCCCTCTGGCGTCATAGGTGTATGACTGGGCCGGGCGGCCTTCCCGAAGATAATCCGAACCGGTATGGATCTCCAGCGGCTTCCCCTGGAGGTTGCAGACATACTCTGCCCGGCTCTTTCCCCCGTCGGCAGACCCTATCAGGTTCCCCGCAGGATCGTACTCATTCTCCTGCTCTGTCTGCCCCAGGGCGTTTATGACCGCCGTCACCTTTCCCATGTGATTATATTGGTAACAGGTACCAGGACCATCGTCCAACACGCTGTCATACTGCTCCGGCCTGACCAGCTTTCTCACCCGGCCGTTGCCGTCATAGAAGATACGGGCAGTTCCCCCTTCCTCGTCCACATAATGGGTCAGGTTGTCCCTCCTGTCATACCGGTAGGAACGAATCCTGGGCTGTTCCAGACTGTCGTCCCGCCGCCCAATCAGGTTGTCCGCCCGGTCGTAGGCGTAGGAAAGCCTCCTTTTTATGCCGCTTTCCCGGTCGGTTTCGGTCAGCCCCACCATACGGTCAATTTTATCATAAACAGCTTCTTTTTGGTAGCCTTTCGGCGTGATTACCTGGGTGCAGTTGCCATTTTTGTCGTACTGGTAGCGGGTTATCGACCACACACTTCCTGCCTTCTTTCCAGGCTGCAGGAACCGGTTTTCCAGTTCCTCCTTCTTCTCCGTCAGGCGTCCCGCCCGGTCATAGCAGTAGCGTATGACTTTCCTTGTGTCCTTGTTGATCTGGAAGCTCTCACAGGTTTTCTGGTTCAGGCAGTCATATTGGTATTCGGCCCTTGCACCTGAACCGTCCTCCACCTTGATCAGCCGGTTCAACTTGTCATACGTGTAGCGCAGATGCCCCCAGCGGCCAGGCTCCCCGCCAAGGGCCACCTGTTCAATCCCCTGGTGTTCCGCCGTGCGGTTTGAGTTCCGGTCGTATTCATAGCGGGTCACTCGGTACAACACCGCCCCATCCCGTTTTTCCACCGGCTCCTGCTTCTGTATCAGGTTTCCAAGCAGATCGTAGGAACTGTACGTCGTGTTTCCAAGGGCATCTATTTCTTCCACCGCATTGCCGGCCAGGTCATACTTTATCCTTCTGCTTACGTTCCCCGACGGGTCCTTCATGCAGGTAAGCCGGCCCAGCCCATCGTACTCATAGGTCTCCCCCGGCCCATCGTCCCGCTCCAGGCTGTAATCCACCGGCTCTACCCGTTTGATCAGGTTGCCGTTTGCATCATAAAAGCGGCGTTCCGTGCTTCCGTCGGGGTAAATTGTCCGCAGGCGGTACCGGTCCCGGTCATACTCATGACGGATACCCTCACCCTGTTCCCGATCCTTTGCATATGCTTCCGGATGGATTTCCCGGAGAATCTTCCCCGCAAGGTCGCGCTCGGTTCGTTTGACGGTTCCCAAAGGGTCCCGCACCTCAATCAGGCGGTTGAAGAAATCATATTTATAAGACCAGCCCTCCCCCGTTTCCGCCAGGTTTGGAGGGACCATGAACTTTAATCTCCCTGCTTTATCATAAAATCTCCTTGTTTCATTCCCCTCCCCGTCTCTGACATACGTCACTAAATCCAGGGAATTATAGGCGAACTCAGCCCGTCCGTAAGCAGTGATGACGGCGGTTCGCCTTCCTGCGCGGTCATACTCGTAGCGTACCTCCTGCCCCATGGGGTCCACCACCCGCATTGGGTTTTCCAGAACAGGGCCATCCAGGATGTACTCATATACCGTCTCGTTCCCTTCTCCGTCTGTTTTTTTTAAAATCCTACCGTATCGGTCACTTTCATACGTTGTACGTGACCATAAGGATTCCTGCATTTTAACTGCCTCTGACACAAGGCTGCCCTTTTCGTCATAGCAAAGCAGGGATTCCCCTCCCGCCGCTGACTGCTTATGGACAAGGTTCCCGTCCGGGTCATATTCATATTTTTCCCACTGTCCGCATGGTTTCTCCTCATACAGAAGCTTTCCGTTTACATCATAGTTCCTTTTCGTCACATTCCCCAGACGGTCTTTTTCATAGATCCGGTTCTGCCATTGGTCGTATCCGTACTCAATACAGGTTCCGTCATCAAAATAGCTATGGGTGATCAGCCCATCTTCGTTGTAACAGTACCGTTCCGTCCGGTCAAATGCCTCAATGCATACCAGGCTCTCCCTTTTATGCGGCCTGTATTCCACCGTGCTCCTGCTTCCGTCCGGATAGCGCTGGACTGTTACCCGTCCCTCGCTGTCATACTCATTGGTGATATAGGAATTGCCCTTGGGGTCGACAACCCTGGTGATGTTGGCATTCCGGTCATAGGCATAGGTGGTGATCCCCTTGTCCACATGGCGGACATCCGTCATGCAGCATTCCCTGTATTTGTACTGGACGAGACGACCCGTCTCGTCCCGAAGCTCCGCCACTCTGCCGTCTTCATAGGCAATCCCAATTTCATGCCCGCTGAATGTGATGATTTTTTCTGCCAGAATTCCGTTGTATCTAATTTCCATCCGGTTCCCAATACGGTCCGTGACGGAGAGGAGCTGGCCTTGTAAGCCGTAATGGTACACTTTCCTGCCCTGTGATTCAAGAAGCAGGAAGCCCTCGCCTTCTTCCGCCTCCAGATGGTATGCCCGGCTTCCGCCCTTCTTATTGACGTATCCCTCCTCTGTGAGCAGGAAGCTCTCCGTATGTCCATCCACACAGAAAACATCCGCTTTCTGCTTCTCATCATGGAAGATAATCCTGGATTCGAAGGAAAAACGCCATTTTCGTCCGGCGGTTCCGTAGTATGGTATGACGGAATTATAAAAACGCTGGACTTTAAATACCCCGTCTCCAATATCGTTAAATGCCATATCCGTTTCTGCAAGGAACATTCCGCCTGTGGCCACGTCCACCGGATCAATGGAAAAGATTGCATTGCTGGCCAGATGGGTTCCCAGGGACATCCAGAAATCACCCATGTCAAAGCTCTCTCCGTTTAGCCATCTGGCAAAAGCATCCGTTCCCACGTCCAACGCAGTTTCAACTCCGATGAATCCAAGCGCCCCCCAGGGACTGCCTGTTATCAAATTGTTAAGCGGCCTGTAAAAGTTCGCGGCAGCCCCAACCGGCATCATGAGGGCGCCTCCCACAGCCGTAATGGCTGCACTTCTGGCTCCAATCTTCATATAATCTTCTAAACTCATATCGATATAGCCATCTGCTGCATCCAGAAGGTACGCCTGACCCATCCCCAAACCTGCATTTAGCGCTGCCTGTTTCCCAGTGTTCACCAATGCCTGCTTTAAAAACTGTTTTACGGTCATGGATGCCGCCTTACCCGCGCCCGGAGCCGTCAACAGCAGGAGTGAAGTCGCCATCATGATATTTCCAACCATGGACTGGTAATAAGCATCCCTGTCATTATTAAACATATATTTTAAGACTGGATTTGCAGATTGGGAAAAATCTCCCGTATGCATTTTTGATAAATCCTGTGCCCCTTCAGCCACATTGCTTGTGCCTTCTACCACTGCTACCGTTCCCAGGGTTGCACTGGCTGCCGCCGCATATGGAACCCACAAAGGAGCTGCCGCTCCCCCTGTAACGCCCGTAGCCACTGCAAGGGCTGCACCGGTAATAACCACTCCCGCTACCGCTATCGCCGCTCCAAAGCTAATTTTCCCTTTTGCTTCATTGGCTCTTACCTCCATAACCTCCGCGTTGTGTTCTTCTCTTTGTGCTGCATCCTGCGCCTTTAAGTCCTCATCGGAATAGGTAATTAGGGGCGGATCTTTCTGCTCACCGATGTAGTACGCTTTCTTCTCCGCTTTAATCAATATATTTCCATCCTGGAATAAGGCAATCCCCGTTTCTTCCTTAAGCTTTGGCTCTTCCGCCTCATAATCTTCCAGAATCCCAAGAGTTACCTGTCCCGTTTCCGACTTGATAGTGATTATCTTTGCCGTAACCGTCTTTTCATCTTCCCCCACTACAACGGTTGCTTCCCCAATCTTTGACGACAAATCTGCTCCTATTGCGATATTCTTGCCTTCCAGCTTTAACGTGCCACTCCGCTCAAGGCTGAGAGTGGATGCCATGCCGGCGTCCGACAGGAACGTGATTCCTGATTCTGTAAACAGCATCTCCTTCCCGTCACAGGTCGTAAAGGACTTATCACCAACAGCTTTCTTTCGTCCCGCCTGGGCGCTGCCCAACCGCATGGCATGAACAGCTATAGCATAGGATTCATCCCAGGTTGGAAAGTATATATGAACCATGCTGCCAATTTCCGGGATGCAGTACCAGCTTACCGTCTCTATGGCGTATGTATAGTATACATTATTGCCTGGCTGGTAGCCGGGGTCCAGCTTAAACTGAACCCTGAGCTGGTTTCCGCTTCGCTCTTTAATCAGGGCCGGAAGGCTGAGACCAATGATTGAGCGGTTTCCATAACTTTGTGAATAAAGCCCATCCGCCCTCCCTAATGTGTAAGCATAGAGAATGTCCGAATTATACGCCTGAAGCTGAACTGACACCACCAGACAGGGGACTTGGTTCCAAGTGACCCGTTCCCCCATTTTCCAGCGTTTCCTGCTGATAATCCTCCATTGCAGGTTGTCCTGGGACAAGCCGTCCAGACCTGCATTATATACGTTGTCCTGATACCCTGCGATATTCTGGGCAATCTCATAATCATCTTCTTCCACGCATTCCCCCTCGTCAATCTCTGGAATGCCAAAATAAATCCTTCCTCCTTCTGTGGAAGGGTCTGTCATGATAAACGTGGAAAAATGTGTGGACAGTCTGCACAGAAATTCCCAGTCAGTTTCCTCATATTGCAGAATCAGCCCGCTTATTCTGCGTTCCGTATCAGCCTTGCCCATCCATTCGGCGCCAGGATAGCCCGAAAGGACGGAGTTTATAATATCGCCATATGTGAAATCCAGATTCTGGAAGCTGCGGCTTAACCTGCTGACATCCCACTTTCTGGTATAGGAAACAGCAGTCAACATAAGCATTGCCTGCCCTTTTTCATAGTAAATATCAAGCTCTGACAGATAACCCATAAAGAATGCCGGGACTTCCCTGCCGTTTTCCATAACTCCTGCCTTGATGGTCTGGTTTTCCGCGTTCTGGTTTAAACATTCAGCAGCCTTTTCTTCTTCAATCACTGCCTCCAACGCTATTTCGGCATGGGCATTCAGTGACTCTGAACTGCGGAAATCCACAATGGTAACAACCGGATATGGCAGTTCTATCCATATCGACTGATAAATTATCTTCATTACAATCTCCACCTCCGTATAAAGTCAGCTTTATTCATCCTGCCCATTGACGTATATTTTAATGACGCCGCCCCAGGAACATGCCGCAACCCCCTTTTGGGTCAATGTCGGCTTTCCATCCACTCTGGTATTTTCGTTTTTCTCATCCCAATACTGGGCCGTGATCTTAGGGACGCATTCGCAGATGCACTGAGCCAGCATCTCCTTGCTGGGATCTATTTTCTTTTCCTTCGGCTGAATCCCAAACCACCCCTTTACCGTATCCCAAAAGCTGGGGTTTTCTTCATTATAGGACTCAACCGCCTTTATAGCGGCTTCTTTCATTTTGGGATTTTCCGTGCTGAAGCAGTTTCCAAAACACTGGATATTCGTCAGCGCTGCACAGTCATCTGCAGTCATCTGAGGGTGGCTCCTCAGATAAACGCCATGATCCATGGGCAATACCAGACGGGCCTCCCTGGAACCCATGGAGCAGATCATTCTGGCCCCATGCACCACATAGATGGGGGAATCTCCTGACATCTCGTTAAGCGCGTCTATCTGAGCCTGCTTTTCATCCGCAATCATCATGGCCATTGCCACGTCATGGTTTGCGCGGTTCTCTCCCGCGCCCCTGGCGGCAATCATGCTGCTCCTTTCCTCTGTGGCATTTTCCGCCTTTTTCTGTTCCACTCGATTTGCAAAGTCCTGTTCCCGTGTCGGAGGTCCCTGCACTTCTGATGCTTTTCCTTGTTCTGCCTCCTGTTCCCTGGCAGAGTGAGCGCTTTTCGCCTGTTCCTCCATCAAGTTATTGGCCTGTGCGATATGGTCATCCAAAGTAGCTCCGGAACCCGCTTTTGTAATGTCGCCCGCTTTCTCCGTTACAGTCTTCTCAACCGTCAGGGCATCATTATCCACCCAATGAAAATTCATCGTACTGTCACCCACTGCGCTCCTCCTTTACTGAGTATCCCTTTCGCTCTGTTCCACTGGTACAAGCATGATTCCGTCAAACTTCCTCCGCATGATGGCCTCTGCAGCATCCAGATTGACGATAAACAGCGGCCGTGGAAACAGATTGATTCGAAATATACGGTGCAGCCCCACTTTCGCCGGATCTAATTCCACTTTTTTAGCCCATCCGTTCGGGTAATATTCCGAATCGTCAGACAGGCAGTCCAGCGTCTTGGGGACCATCAGCCAGTATACGGCCTGTCTCTCCTCTTGTACCTGGCTTAAAATAACCCGCTTGTAGATAACGCTGTCCTCAAAAGGCTCAATCAACTGTTTTAAACGGTCCGAAACCAGGAATACGGGACTTTCTATGATGTCTGGATAGATGCTGCTCTTGTTCCCCTCCATAAAAAGAATCGTAATGTCGTCTACCTTTTTTGCATCTTCCTCATCAATTCCCACATATGTATCGCTTTGGGCGTATTTAAAACGAATTCTGTTTTTGATTTCCTTATCTTCTCTAATCGAAAAAAACATTCTATTCCTCCGCCTGGATTCTTATCTGCTGGAACTGGCCCGGTTCTAAACGTAAGAATGGAACACATTCTCTCGAAAACTCCGCGCCCTCCATGATTGACTGGGCGAATGAGACATTCTTTAATTCCGAGCCGCTAAAAACAGTATGCGTCAGGTCGCAGCCCGAAAAAAGGACATCTTCAAGAGCCGAGTCTCTAAAGTTGCAGCCGCTTAGATTACAGCCCCAAAAAATAGTTTTTCTCATTTGGGCTTTTCGCAGGTTGCTGCCATAAAAGGTGCAGCCAGTCAACTGGCACTGCTCAAATACCGTGTTACGGAAGCTCTGATATAAAAAAGCTTTTCCTCCCATTTTTAAGCCGTCAAACAAGATTTCGTCCCAGTTTCCATAAACATAGGCCGTGTCCATTTTCTCAATGTCATTATTCTGATTCACCGCTTCAAACAATTCCTGGTTTCTCTTACGGGTATCCCCTACAAATACAGTGGCGCTTTCCTCCCAATGACCGCCCCACTTTACAAAAAACGGGGTTTCCTTATGAACCGTCTTTACCTGAGCCCGCATATCAAAATCCCACATATAAGGCCGCGCCCCGTCAGCCAGCTGGTGGTTCACTGAATACATTGTTTCCGTAAGCGCCCTGTCGGCATCAGAATGTAAAATCCTTCCCCGGTATTCTCCTGCTATCTGGTATAAATCCTCCTGAAGCCGCACCATGGGACCAGCCATATCATCTGCCCGTATCAGGACACTCACGCCTTTTCTGTCAAGAAAATAATTGCGATCATAGGCAGACACCAAAAAAAACAATTGTCCCAGAGGCATATATGATCTGAGCAGAGAGACCTGAAAATACCGTATGGATGGCAGTGCTTCATTCCGCTGCTTTTCTGTTGTTGTATAGCACAACTCATCAAGCCCTTGCAGAATCCGTCCATAAAGTTCATCCGGTTTGCTCATTAATTCGCCTTGCATTTTTTCTTTTGCCGTCTGGGTAATTCCGACGATTTTTTCATGGAACTCCTGAAGCGCTGATGCTCTGTCCATAAATCCTCCCGCACTAATTGCTGTATACTTTAGTTCCCTTGATTATGACATTTCCTGATTTGTAAACATTTATATGTGATAATCCGTTTTTTAGCGTGACCAGATTCTGTGCGGCAATTGTCACATTATTTTTTGCCATAATTGAAACTTCTTCTGCCGCAACCTCAACTTTTTGGGCCCCGTACAGCAATAGCTTCCCATCCTTGCCGAGAAAAACCGTTGCCTGCCCATTGTCCGCATTGATGATGATGCCTTCCTCCGCAAATTTGATAACTTTTTGGTGCACAGTAGCCAAATACTTCACATTGGGATCTCCCATAGGGTCGTTATTATCCCCAGCGGCAGGTTTATGCCCGCTGATTGCACTGACTGCATACGCCTCCCCTTCCTCTTTTGTGGGAAAATATACCCGAACGCCGTCACCTTTTTCCGGCATACAATACCATCCGCTGCCATCCGGTGAGGCGGACATAGTGGAGTATGGAAACCAGTAGGCCGCACGCCCCGGTCCGTCAATATCTAAATCTACCATCACTCTGTCTCTTGAAACTTCCACTACCTTTCCGGATACAGAGCTGCCCACAAGCATTGTGTTATATGCCTTTAACGACCGAAAGCCCTCCTTTAATTTCAATAAATAAAGGTTATGCAGCACCCCATCATTCAGAGTATGCCATGCCTGCTCTATAAACAGCTGCTTTCCATCTAATTCCACCTGGGTTCCAATGGCAAACACCCTTGGGTTCTCCACTTCAAACACAATATATTCAATTTCATTGGCATCCGGCCAGCCATTTTTCTTCATCAGCTCATAGCTTTCTATTGACTTTCTGACTGTATACTGGAAGGCTGATATTTTATGGCTTTCCCCCCTGTCTGCTACTCCTGCAAAGATGGCTATCCCATCCATGCATATGTCTGATATAAGAACCGCTCCATATCTGGATACAAGCCGTTTCAAAAATTCCCAATCTGTTTCCTGATATTGTACCAGAAGGCTCCCAATCGGCTCATCGGGTATCTGAATGAGGACATCCGCTCCCTCATATCCTGCTATGATTTCTCCGATTAGCCTGTGAGTCGTCATGGTCACATCCTGAAAGGATCTTGATTTCCGTTCAACCGCCATCAAGCAGGTACTGCCCTTTGCAGACAGCTGCATATAATATACATTTCCGCTCTTGCTGATGTTTATGTTCGTTACCAGACCTTTAAATAAAATTTCTTCTTTACCCGGGCCATTCCTGTCAGAAAGGGTGACCGGCATTAAATTTTTTACTAAATAGATATACTGGTCTCCAATTTCTTCACTGAGTATTGCCGTCACTTCCAGTGTCCCATGCTCATTCACGCTTTTTGACAAGGACAAGGCCACAATATGTTCCACCTTGAAAGGCGCCAGCCGTAAATTCTCATATGTTACCGTATAATCTTCCATGTAATTACCTCCTATACGTAAAAATGTTCCAGCATTGCCCGAAACAGATTCTCGTATGGAAACCGCTTCCGTAATCTGCTTGTAAAGCTCCCCACGATGCCGCTTACCGATGGGCTATAGAAGCTCATTGTAAAAAGGTACCCTTCCTTGCTGTTTATAATCCCTGATGCGTATGTGAAGGAATGCGGTCCGGAACATAACTCCCCGCTCTCAATCGGTTCATAGGCCATTTCACATTCCCGGACCTGCTTCATGATCTGAAGCTGGTAATCTTCTCCCTGCATAGGATTCATTATGGTTTTGGCGTCATAAACATTTACAGAAAATTCAAGTTCCTTATAAATGACGACCACCATCTGGTCCTGTACATTGTAGGACTCAATATCTTCCGGAAACACAATGAGGTTTATCCTGTCCTGGAAAAGCTTCCTCTTTTCTGTTTTATACTGCTTCTGGTCTAATTCCACCGTGCCTTTTGACATTTCCTCAAAGAACGTTGGTATCGCTTTTTGATTCTTCTGACGTTCTATGAGTTCACTCATGATTGTTTTTGTCTTTTCTTCTTCTGACGCTGCCCTGTTGGCCTGGACTTCTTTTTTAATTAATTGTTCATCAAGCATTATTTAGCACCTCCCCGGCTTTACTTCCTCCCATCAAAGAAATTCTGCTCCCACGTGTCATCCTCAAAGTCAAAGAAGGTCTCCTCCCCCTTATAGAGCTGCTCTGCCTCTCTGAGCACCGGCAGCACCATGAAGCCCCAGCGTTTCCTGGATACCCAGACGAAGAACTTCATCTCGCCCTCCAGTATGATGTCTGTTTCCTCCTGGATAACGGTTCCCTGATACTTTTTGTCAATCTCCTCCTGGGTCGTCTTCTCAAACTTAGAAGTATCATACTCAAAGTAGTAGGTTTTCAGCCGCCGCCCCGTGTCATCATTTAAGTACAGGTCAAGCTGCTTGCCAATCATGAACCGGGAAATACACCCGATGTGGTCCTCAGTGTCCAGGCTGCGGATTAAAATCTGCTCTGCATTCTCATGGGTGTAGGCCATAATCTCATAGGGCAGCGCTCCTACCTGATAATCCTGGTTCACCTTCATGTAGCCCAGCTTACAGTTCAGAAAATACGAAAGCGCCCCCTCCAGGCAGCACATCTTAAGCTCCGAGCCGTCCGCCTCCTGCCTGGTTCCCTGAATCAGCTTCCCCGGCACATACTCCTTGAGTGCTTCCGTAAACAGCGGAGACTTGCAGGACTGGCCCGTAAGCTTAATCATCTCATAATCCGCCAGCCTTCCCTGCTCAAACTTTTGTTCCAGAAACCGCTCCATCAGGCCGTAGATGTCGGGGCGGAGAATCTCTTCAATCTGGTTTAAATAGAGTGGAAATTCCATTTCCTGGCGCAAATGCTCCAAACGGCCATCCGTTATAACAGACAGCCTCCACTTGTCCAGGAATACGGCCGGTTCTTTTTCTTCCTTTTTCGTGCTGACCCAGAGTTCATATTGGAACTGCGCCTGGAAGAATATTTTCTTAATCTGCTCCGCCAGCTCAAACAGGTAATAGTAGTTGTTCTTTACCAGGAAATACTCTTCCCGGCTCCGCTCCTCGTATTCCCTGAAACGGGTAGGCAGGATGGCTTCCGCCCTCTCATATTCTTCATTCAGTTGTTCCAGAGATGCCTGCCCCCTTTCCCCAGGGCCAGGCGTCTTCTGCCCTTTTAAATAGCCCAATGTTTGGGAAATCCTCACCTTCAGCAATTGAAGGATTCGGAAGGTTAAGTTATTGCCGCCAAAATTGGTGTCCCCGTTCTCATAGCTGGTTTCCACATCCACCATATAGGAGACACGGCTGTTGTCAATCCGGAACCTTCCGGAGGTTAAGTCTGTGGTGCCTCCCCCGCAGTCGATGACCAAGGCGTGATACCACCGCCCCTTCTGATAGTTCCCCTGGGATATCAGGCTGTTGATGCTGTGAAACAGGACCGCCATGCCCTCGTCCAGGGTGCAGTCCACCTGATATTCCGGAAGCAGTTCCTTAAACAGCGTTTCAAATTTCTCCTTCTGCCGGATAGGGGCCAGCAGCTGGATATTCTTAAACTTCACCTTGAACTGTTGCATCCCAAGATTAATCAGGTACTCTAAAAACGCCTTCAGCATCTCCTTCCGGGCAATCTGGTATTTATGCCCGTTCTTTAAGATGACCCCTTCGAACCGCCCGGCATCGCTCACCCAGCGTTTGATGTCATGGAATACAGGCACATCTTCATCCTGATAATTCTGGCTGCCAAGCTCAGCCGCCGCATAGCCGAATGCATAACTGGGCGTTCCATCCAGCATCTCCGTTACCCCGATGACGCTGGGAATCACATGACCACTTCCCGCACGGGCGATTTGTGTGGAGCCATCCGGCAGGCAGATTCCCATGGTGGTATTGGAGCTTCCAAAATCAATCACCAATGGAAGCGCCGTTTCTGTCACTTCCTTTACCTGCAAATCCAGAAGCGGGATTCGGACCCCTTCCACATATCCCGGCTCCGTGACGCGGTTTCCGCTGTAGCAGTCATATAAAAATTCCGATATCTGCTCATCCGGGAAATATACGATAAAATACTGATGTTTTTCCAGCGGGAGGATTGGAACCTCAGACCCTTGGTACAGGAAGAATCCCCGCCTCTTTTCCTTTATATAAAAGCAGGTATAAACCTGATCCGCCTCGTCCACTAACAGTAAGTTACCCTCATAGAGGCTTGAATCAGCTTCAATCCGGTAGCCGTCAAATTCATTCAGCCCGGTCCCCCGAAACACGGTAATGGTGCCGGGAATCCGGATGGTGGTCTGGCTGGAGACGCCAATCACCGTCTTATTTAGGAATGCCTGAATGCGTGCCATCCCCTCCTCCCCGCCGCATTCAATGTGGCGGTAATCCTTCTGCCCGCGAAAGCGCATAATCAGCCGCACCAGGCCGTCCCGGTCAGGCGCCCCTGAGGGAAGCACCAGCCTTTCCTTACGGCATATCTCCTTAAGCTGGAAGGTGGTCATCTGCTCCAGCCGGCTCCGCTTATAGGTCTGCTTCATCTCCGGTTCCTTCTGTCCCGGATTCAGGGTATAGGTGTATCGGTTCATGGCTGTCCTCTCCTGTCATATGTATTGCGCCGGAGCGCGGTTGAAACGCCTTCCGGCAGTTTGGAATCGCCGCTGCCGGGCAGCCTCGGGTCACGGCTGGACCCCAGGCCCGGATTCCGGATGTGCAGAAGCGCCGGATTTTGGACTGCCGGCAGCCTGGGCGTCCGCCGGTCCAGCCATGCCGCCGTCCCTGGCCGCAATCCCCGCCTGAGCCGCCGCTATCTTGTCATTAAGTGCATCCGCCAGCTCCACCAGTTCCAGCCGGGTATAGATTGCCTGGGCCGTCCGGTAATAGGTGATGGCGCTTTCATATTTTCCGTCTGCGAAGAGCTGATTCCCCTGGTTTTCTAAGTCTATGGCGTTCTTCTGGTCATTGGCCTTCTGCTGGTTATTCAGCTCCTCCTGGGCCTTCTCTGACTCCTGCGCCTTATCGGCCTGGGCCTTCTGTTCCGCTGCCTGGGACTCTGCCGCCGCTTTGGATTCCTGGGCTGCCGCCTGGGACTGGGCCTGGGCCTTTTCTTCCGCCTTGTCCGCCTTCTGCTCCGCCGCAGCCTCCTTCTTCATGGCCTCGTCCTTCCCATCGCTGTAATACAAGGCCGCCGCCTTGTCCCTGGCTTCTTTATAGGCCGCAATGGCTCCATTCAAATCCCCGTTTTCTTCCTTTTGGGTTCCCAGCTCAATCAGGTCGTACACGTCAATGTAGGACTTCGTCTGGGCAAGCTGGGAATCAATGTACTTCTTCCCCACGTTTCCCGCCGCCTGGGACAACTCCCTGGCTGTCAGGTAAAGGTCCTGGGCCTTCTGGTACTGCTGGTCCTTCATGGCTTCATCTGCCAGCTGGATCTGCTGGGCCAGCTTAAGGTAGTGGTCTGCCTCCGCTGCCTCATCGGTGTGCTTCAGGCTGTTGGCTAGTTTTTTGGCCTGAGTATAATCATCCGCTGCTTTCTGGTAATTGTCGTACCGCATGTATGCCTCGCCGCTGTCCATGTACCCGGCCAGGCTTTCCTCTTTATTTTTAGTGCTGCGGTGCTTCAGATACAGCCCCAAGCTGATTCCGCCCACTACCAGCACTACCGGCATAGCAATCATAAGCACTTTTTTCAGGGGGAACTTCCGCTTCGGCGCTCGGTAGATTTTGTCCACAAAGGTAACTGCAAGCGTGTAGTTATCAATGCCTTCCTGTTCCTGTTTTCCAAGGATTAAATCCTCCACCGCCTCCAGAATCTCCTGAGGTTCCTTTGCATCTTTTGACAGCTCCAAAAGCTCTTTGTCACTTAACGCCTCCCAGGTTCCCCGCGTCATCATGGCGAGTATGTCGCCATTCTCCAGCTTCCGTTTCTTCGAGATGAGAATATCCGGCTTCCCACGCTCTCCTAAATAGGAATACAGATTGTTGCGCTCCTCATGGGCAGCCGCCCGGTCCAATGGGAGATGTTCCTTCTCTATTATTTCCCTGGCCAGGGACTGATCCTGTGTCTGAAAGAGAACCCTGGCGTTCCTTAAAAGGTAGAGCCGGCTGTTCCCTACGTAGCAGTACCGTATCCTGCGGTAGTCTGTCACAGCCAGGATAACGGAAGCCTTTAAATGCATCCCGCCCCGCTGCTTTAAGAGCTCCCGGTGTGCCTCCATCATATACCGGTTAAGCCTCCCCTTCCTCATGGAAGGGCCTTCGCCAAAGCTGCGGATCAGGCTTTCCACCACGAATCTGGCGCTGTTTGCAATCGGCTCGCCGTCCAGGCTGTCGGCCAGCACGTAACAGGCGAAGTCGTCCATTTCCGCATACCCGAAGTAGTCCCGATTGGACAGCTTCTGCCCTTCCTCGGACATGAACCGGGTCCGGAATTCCGAGTTAATCCGTCTCATTGCCCACCTCCGCCTCTATGATGAATACACTCCCATTTTCCTTAGAGCTTCCCGGCTTCCGGTCCGCCATAGCCGCCAGACGCTCCGCCTTCTCCTGCGGATTCATGGGGCTGATTAGGACATCTTCAATCTCCGCCCAGGACAGCTCCTGCCAGATTCCCTTGCTTGCCAGGAATATCTGGTCGCCTGCCTTTAAACGGATAGGGCGCTCCGCCGTCTCAATCTCATGAAAGCCGTCTAACCCCAGATAGTTCCAGGCCCGTTTTTCCTCCATGCTCCAGACCGCCTCCTTTTTGGATATCTTCCCCTCCTCGTATGCGTGGACGGCCAATACGTCCATGGTCTGGCCTTCGCTGATGGGGATCAGCTCCCCTCCCCGAAGCAGGGCGATTCTTAAATCTCCCGCCAGGGCATAGTGCATAGCCTGTCCGTTTAAGAACACTGCCGCCAGGCAGGTTCCGCCTTTACGCTCCCCGATCGTTTTCTGAATCCGCAAGTTTGCCTCATAAACAGCGGTTCGGAAGAAATATTCCGGATTATTCAGCATACGGTATGGCTCATAGCGGTCCAGCAGGGTGTCCACCGCAATCTGCGCACATACCTTTCCCGTGTTTTCTTTCCCAATCCCATCCGCTATGACAGCCATGATCCCGGCGCCGGTCCGGACGGCCTGGGCACAGTCCGCCTGTACGACCTGGCTGCCAGTGGTCTGGCCCAACCCGCAGAACGGTTTTTCCACCTTTCCCCAGGTCTGTCCGTAAGGCCGCTCCATACCTCCCTGCGCTCTTTCCATCGTTACGCCGCTTTTAACGGAAAGAATCAGGCGTACCGCCGCTGCCATGGCCAAAATCACAGCCAGACATACCGTGGGCGTCATGCCCCCTGTCATCCGTTCCCTTCCGTATCATTCCACTCGAAGTTCTGGCCGCAGAGCGGTACGAAGATGAAGCGGCTCTTTCCCATCTCGATGGTGTCATACGGGTTCAACTGCGCGGGGACGTACACGGCCTCTCCCCGCAGATAGGCCAGCCCTGCCGAATCCCCTGGAAGGATGACCGTGTTCCTTTTCTTCTGGTCGTAGACAATGACAGCATGATTCCTGCGGTTGATCTCATTGTCGCCCAGGATTTGGATATCCATGTCATCCCCACGGCCCACAAAATTCTTGCCGTTATGGATTCTGTAATCCTTGCCAACCCTGGCCCCCTGGATGCACACCAGCCAGCCGCATACCGGTTCTTCCTCCTCTTCAAGAAGCTCCACCGGAGGCTCAAATCCCACCGGCTTCTTCTCTTCATCCTCTCCTGCAAGCTTCATATTGCAGTAAGGGCAGATTTTTCCATACCGCCTTGCGTTGTACACGTGCCCGTTCGGGCATCTTTCTAAACTCATCTTATCATGTCTCCCATCCCTGTTTCTGTACTGCCAGCTTTTGCTGTGCGCCCGTTCCATTCCGTCAGTTAAGCAGCAGCCTTGTATTAGCTATGTAAAGGATGTCTCCCGCCTCTACCCTGCAGGGCCGTCCCGCCAGCTTATAGCAGATTCCGTCCTCCGCCTTCTGGACTCTCACCCCGTTGGTGGAACCCAGATCCTCAATGTACCAGCCATCCAGGCAGTAGTTTAAAGCCGCATGCTGCGGATCAATGAAGGTGCCATACTCGCTGTCCTCCAAGTCTACATCCACTTCTTCATCTTTGCCCCCTCGGCCAATCACCACTGCAGTCATTCCCGCTATGTTCCAGGACTTCACCGGCTTGTCCTGTTCGTCAAGAAGGAGCAGCTCCCCGGCCTGCATCCGGGCGGCGGCCTCCTGCCGCCTACCAGTCCACCTTACGCTGTCCCTGTCCCTATGCGCCCACAGGAAGAGCAGGTCGATGGCCGCTGCCGCCGTACAGATTACTGCGAATATGGTCAGTATCCGGAATTCCTCCCAAGCCTTTCCCATGCTTCCTGTCCCAAACATCAGAAGTATACATACGATGATGAGCCCGTCACAGATTGCCTTTGCTTTTTGTCTTCCCGTCATTTACTTTTTCCCGCTTCCTACCGTTTTATCTTTCCAAAAAAGGAGGCAAACATCTCCTCCGGATTAACAGGTCCCTCCGGCTTTCCTGGTCCGGGGTTTTTACCCCGGCTGGTTTCCATTCCTTTACCCGGCCGGAAACCGAAAAACTGTTCAAATCGGCTCATATCCGACTCAGGGGCGCCTGTCTGCCCTACATTCGGTTCATGTCTGCCTCTGCGGCCCATGGCAGCCCCTCCGGCTGTGCGAAAAGCTTCCCCGGATATCTCGCCCCGCAATCTGACATCGTAAGCTTCCCGCTTCTCAGGGTCGCTTAAAATGTCATATGCCTCCTGGATCACATACATCTTCCTGGGCTTTTCCGGGTCGTCCCCTGCTGCATCTGGATGATACTGTTTTGCCAGCTTTCGGTAGGAAGCCTTGATTTCTTTGTCTGTTGCCTGGGCGTTCACCCCCAGCACCTTATAATAATCCGTCATACTATACCTGCTTATCTAAAAAGGGCTGCCGGGAGGCAGCCCTTTCTGCATTGCTTCTCGCAACTGCATGTGTTATACGCTGTATCCGCCTTCTACAGCGATCTGCGCCATTTTGTCCTTCTTTTGTTTAATCATCAGACGGAAGGTTCCAACCCCTTCTAAGTCTCCATAGTCTTCCTTATAATCTACCACGAACGCGTTGGGGAATGTGTACTTGCGGATTACTTGGGATGCTGCAATCACTTCAATGGTCGCTTTGCGGTAACAGTCCGACTTCTCAGCCGGAATTAACGACCACAGACCCAGCTGTCTGGTTGAATCAAATGGATCTCCATCCACTGCGGTCAGGATCTTCCCTGTAATCACAACCGTGCTTCCCAAGTCCGTGGAACGCGCGTTGGAATCATGGGGGATATCCGCCCCGAATTCTACACTGGTAATGCTGGTCGTTCCTAATTCAATTAAATTTGGTCCCTCTACTTTTAATGTGAATCCCATATTATGTTCCTTCCTTTCCTGACAGTTTTTATTCGCCGCTGAATCCGCCCTCAAACTTCATATTTGCCATCTTGTCCTTCTTCTGCTTCAGAAGCAGGGTAAACACGCCGGTTCCCGTATCATCCGTGAAATCTTCCTTATAGCCGATTACGAATGCGTTGGGGATTGTAATCTGCCTCACCACCTGGGAGGCGTTAATTACGTCAATCTCCACATTGCGGTAACAGTCGAAATTCTCAGCCGGCACAAGCGCCCATCTGGCAATCTTGCTGGTATCATCCGCCGGTTCGCCTCCTACCGCTGCAAGAATCTTCCCCTTAATCTCTACTGTGCTCCCCAAATCCGTGGAACGCGCATTGGAGTCATGGGGGATGTCTGCGCCAAACTGTACCGACATGATACTGGTTTCCCGCAGGTTAATTGTTTCATTTCCCTCGATTTTTAAGCGTAATCCCATATCTTTTTCCTCCTAAATTATGTTCCTGTGTTAAAACTGCAAAATCACTCTTACACTGCGTTTCCTGCCTTCCGGGTCAGCTCTACCTTTAAATTCCTGCTTGTCCCGCTGAAGGTTACCAGCACGTTGCAAATCCCGTTCTTCTCATCAATGGAGTAGTCCAGCTCGTCCCCGTCCTGAAGGATGGAGTTTACATGCTGGCGGTCTGCATCCCAGCGGCTCTTCTGGCTGCTGGGGTTGTTACTGAAGAATTTCAAAATCTTATCCTGCTTGAAATCCCCGCTGTAAAACCGCAACATACGCTCTATGTACGTAATCACCATGGTTTTGTAAATCGGCTCGAATTCATTGCCACTGCTTAGTAAGTTCCTTGCTTTATAAACCATGATATTCTTGATTTCTCTGCCTTTATACTGGGCATTGTCCGATGTGAACACGAAGCCGAAGCCGGTGTTGTTGATGGTATTCTTGATTGCGTTGGTAAAACCGGATATCTCCTTTGTCATGCTGGTTGCCGCCAGGAGGGCATTGTCATCCGCCTCCACGTCAAACCGCACGCCTGGATACTCCATGCTGGCTCCCGGAAAGCGCTGTTTTAAGTATTCCGGGCATTGCCATGCCGCCACGATTCCCGCGGCCTCATAGGCTGCTCCCACATAAACGCCTTCAATCCACATCTTCATGGTGTCTTCCTTCTCCTCGGAGAGTGCCACATTGCCTTCCTCATCCATCACCATTTTCTTATCCAGAATCAGCCCTGACTTGTCTTTGGGAATGATGGTTGCGTTGGGGATGCAGGGTACTACAAACTCGCTGAAGTCACGCTTCATGAGCGGAGTACATTTATCCTTGAATATCCCGATTCCTTCGGTGGCAACATAGCTGAAGGAGGTCTCCTCCCCGGTCCGGAAACTAAAAAATGTGGTAATCCGGTATGGGTAGATGGCATTCATCAGCGCCGAGAAACTTTCCATTGTGTTGGTTCCTGGCTTTTCCACCTTCTGGTTGCCTGCAAAGCGCAGGCGCTTCAGCTTGCCGCCGCCCGTCTGGCTCAGCTCCACGTCGGGCACAATACCAAACCACAGGGTATTGTCAAACTCGTTCTTATCGTTGGTGGTATTTAAGTAGGTCAGCAGCCTGGGAAGGTTGCTGGACTTTACCATCATATCCAGAGGAGTGTTGGTGACAAGCAGCTTCGGCTGCATTCCTTTCTCCTTCACCTGATACTGGTCGAAAAACGTTTTTACACCGAGGATTTTCTCCACCAGAGGCTTAACCGCTTTTACAAAATCGTCTTTGCTTTTTTTGTAAAATTCCAAATAATTATTGTAGTTTCTAACCTCCGCTTCCCGGTCTACCTTGCTCTCCATGGTGGAGCCAAGGGGGCAGAATGTCCGCACAACCAAATCTCTGACGTAATCGGAGGGATTGCCGTTTAAGGCATCGTAATCGTCCCGGAAGGTTTCCATCAGGCTGGTGTTAATCTGATCATCTACCACCGCCAGCTGGGTACTCTCCTCCTGCTTTACCTCCAAAATCTTTAACTCCCCGTCATCTCCCATGCTTAGGAGTCCGGCCTTGAAGTCCTGGCTGCCCTGCCCGGCATCGCTGTCTCCCAGAAGCAGACGCTTCTTGGAATCCTCAATAGCCAACGGGAGCATACTTAAAATATTGTGGTAATTTTGGCTGGCCTGTTCAAACTCATAGTTCAGCTTGTCCCCGATGTCCAGACGCTTGGGATCGCCCTCATCCAGTTCCATGTATTTCCCGTAGGTATACTGGATTTCCCTCCTGACCTGCCTAATGTCGTCCATAATCTTTTTGGGGGAAATCATATCCAGAACTTCGGAAAATTTAAAATCCGCATTGGCTAGACCCTGGGCGCTTTTGGCGTCCAAAAGAGTGATAAGCATATTTAAAAGGTCGTTCTGCTCATTTAGCGGAATCTGTGTAATACAGTTGTCTGGAATATTTTCCGGCTTCACCAAACTGTACTGAATGGAGCCTGTGACCGCATCACACCAGGAATATACAACGGGTGAAAACTTTTCCATGAATTCATCAAAACTGCCCACCAGCAGTTCCTCGTTAATTTCCTTGATTTTGTCATCATCCAGGCTGTTCTTACCTCTTACATCACCAATCAGTGTAAGCAGGTTCAGCCGCTCCGGATTCATTTCGGCAAACAGAATGGTTCTGTTTGTCTGGGTTATTGTTTCCATAGGCCTTGCTCCCTTTTCTCAATATTTTATAAAGCGGGATTTTATTCTCGCTTTATATTCCTTTTTCAATGTTCATTGAATCATTGCTATGTAATGAAGCTCCAGCTCGTAACATCCATCACGGGATGTAATGTAGACCACGTCGCCAAAGCTTACGCTGTACTGAAGCTGCCTGCATGCGATGGAGCTACCCAGCATAATCGTAGCTTTGGAGGAATGGTATAAAACCATCCTGCGTTCCCCATCTGCAATCAGAAAAACCTGATCAAGCTCCAGTCCATCCGAGGCCTCTGGGTATTCCCGCAGCAATTCTCCAAGGCTCACCCTGGATTCCTTCAGCTTGTGCATGGGGAAGGTAAGGGGAGGTATCTCCTCACTTCCTTCAGGTAGGACGGTGAAGTATGCATCCAGTTTCCCGGCAAACCGATTCTGCTTTTTCTTCTCAGCAATTACCTCTAACTCCGGCTTTGGCTTGTAAAAAAGTTTCCAAAGGATGACCGCCAACACGGCACAGATAATTACAATTACCCACCAATATGCCCTCCACAAAGGGATGACTGATATATTCACCGGGTATGCAAGGGTATCCTCTCCGTCTGAAACAAACAGGGTAATAGCCTGCGTGCCCGAGTGCTCCGGCCGGATTGTCAGCAGATTTCCCGCAAGCTCCGTTTCCGCATTCACTCTGCCCTCCTGATTAAGGGAGAACTGCAGCGCATCCCCATCCGCATCCCTGAAATGCTGGTTTAAATCATAGGCGAGGGGCTGGCTTAACACATTGCATCGTATCTCCGGCAGGCTACCAGAGGGTGGAACGTTATTCACAGACAGCCCGGCGTTAAATGGGTAACTCCCCAGTGAATCAGTAAGTGTGGCCGTAAGGCTGTATTCGCCGGAATGGCTAATCCGGACAGTTCCCTGAATCACTCCATCTGAAACATCTGCAGACGGCATTTGTATATAATCAGCGCTATTTGCGGGATTTGTACATAAAAGTTCCCATTGGAACTTCCGGTAAAATGCCTCATCCCTGATTTGCTTCCCGTTCCTGTCTTTAAAGTAGACCTGATACTGCAGATCCTGATTCTTTGGAGCGGACGTGTCAATGTTCCATACAGGTACCAGCTTCCGGTAGCCGATGACAAAGATTTTCAGGCTTTGCCCCTCTGCCGTGGACGTATTGACGGTCAGTTCCTTTATGGAATTATCTATCTGGCTGCCTTCAATCTTCCCCACCGCGTAATGGGACAGGCTGGTCATGGGAATCTGGTTTTCCCCATACATGATTGCGGTATCCCCAATCGCTCCGGAGGAAATCATCAGCACATCCATCTCATCTAAGTACAGTTCATCAAACACGCAGCGGATTTCCTGTTTTCCTCCTGCATAGATTCCGCTGGAAAACTGCTGAATCTGATAGGGCAGGTTGTGACTGAATAGCCCATACAGCACTTCAATCAATGCCTCCGGACTTTGTGCGGTAAAACTTTTGGCGCCAGTGTCCGTGGCAATCTGCTCCAGTACCCTCTTGCTGCCCTCATATGATCCAAAAGCAATGGTATAGACAGGAATTCCATTCGCTTTGCAGTCTTCCACACAACTGTTTAAATCCTTATTGGACTGCTCCAGAGTCCGCTCTGAGTGCTTCCCTAAATCGGATTCCCCATCTGATATCAGCACGATTACCCGTTTGCGCCCTTCTTCGGCCGGCATAAGCTGATATGCATGGGAAAGCCCAAGCCCGATGTCCGTATCCCCGGTATATGGCACGGTTCCAATCAGCTCCTTCAGCTTCTGGCGCTGCGCCTGTTCCGATATAGGGACCGGCGCGGTTGACGTAACGATGGTGTCGTTATAAGCCACATAGCCAATCCGGATATCACCCGGATATACGGTATCAACAAATGCTTCCACCATCTCCCTGCCAATGCCCTTTGAATCATTCGTCCTCATGGAGCCGCTGCAATCCGACACGAAAGTAACATCCAGTCCGGCTTCCCTGCTCACAAGTTCTTCGGCATAAGACGGCCAAGGGGAAACCATCCATAACAAGACGCACAGTACCGCTACTGTAACTTGTCTCATTCTGTCCCGGCCTCCCCTCTCATCTTTTCTCACTGCTTCTTTGCAGGTTTTTTCGGCTGGTGTATGCCAAACTCAGAAGCCCTGCCGTCTGCCCTTCTGGCAGCATCCTTCGCTGTTTTAGCCAGCAGTTTCAGTATTTTTTCCTTCATTTCCATTACCTCCTTCTTTCAATATCATGAGTATTGCTACTGCTATGAATGCACTTATGAAACTCGCTGTCAGATTCGCCTGATGGAATGCCCATAAGATGATTCCTGATACCGTCCAGAAACTATATATCTGGAAGCTGCGTTTCTTAAAGATTTTCTTTTCCCCATCCGTCATTGGCCTGTTCGGGTTCTCCACCGGCGCCTTCTTCCAAATGCACAGACCCAGGAAAAACAGAGATGCCGGAAAGAGCAGGAACCAGGTTTCTTGATAACCGGCAATCCACTTCGCCACCCATAAGCAGGTCATGCAGGTAACCGCAAACAGCAGGAAACACTTCCCATAGGTGTCCGCGTGATAGCCTCCGCAAAAAAATCTTAAGCTGACGAAAATGCAGTAGATGAACGCCATTTCAATGACTGCGTGAAAGCAGATTCCTGTCAGCAACGCAATTACAAAATTTGTCATATTCGCGATGGTAATCTGGAAACCATAATCGTAGAGTTCCTCTTGATCATCCGAAATCATGGACTCTTTGCACAATAAACGGGTGAGATATCCCGAAAATTTGTATATCATTTCTCCCTCCCCCCTCTTTATGGAATGATTATACATTAAAGTGCCAGAAATACAATGGTTTCATCATAATCAGCTCATTATCGACATAAAAAGCATTTCTCTTGTCGTTTTTTGTAAAAAAAGAACCGCTGGGATAGCGGTCCTTTCTGAATTCTATTTGGGAATAATGGTTAAAATAATTTTCTGAAAGAAACAATTTGCTTCTTCCCAGTAGGAGTACTCTCCCTGATATGTTTCTATAATTCTATTGATGCTTGCCATTCCGAACCCGTGGAGCTCCGGCTCCTTCTTTTGGCTTTGCAATCCTGGATTCTTCTCCAATACGGAACCCGAGGTACTGTTTGCCAGTTCAATCTCTATCGCCTCTCCTTCCCGTCTGATGATAAGCTCCACTTCCTTGTCTCCCTCTTTCTTCTCCGCTGCCTCCACCGCATTGGACAGCAAGTTGTACAGTAGATTTCCTATATCCATGCTGTCCAGGTCGTCTATATGACCCAGCACCACATAGCGGAATTCAATTCCCTTCTCCCTGCATTCCGGCACCGCCTTCATCAGCATCGCGTTTACTCCCTCATTCCCCGTGTCCTGGGGAAGCTCCGGATATTTTCCCAGTTCTGTATCCATCTCCTTTATATAGTCCGATAATTCCCCGTACCTCCCTTTTTCCGCCAGACGGCACAGTACATCCAGCTTTCCATTCATATCATGGCGCAGATGGTTCACTTCTCTCCCGATGCGGTATAGGTTGAGAACCTGTTCCTCCTGAGCCCTCCACCTTTCTTTCCGGTATTCTGCTTCCTGCTTTTCCCTGTAATATTTGCCCATCTGACGATAGACTCTCCCTAACAGCAGAACTAGTCCGATGAACCCGCCCAAAAGGTATAGGGAGAGATAGTACCTCCCCCTCTGGTTCAGGCCGCACCCCTCCAGGCGGAACATCCCCAGCACCATGACGAACAGCAGAAGGAAGGTTCCCGCCATAATCCCATCCTCTGCCTGGCCGGCATTGTCCTTCCTTCGGTACAGCGCAAGAACCACCCGTCCCATGGCAAATTTAAGCACCAGCGCCGCCAGCGCCGAATAGGTCCAAATGATTCCTCCGCTGGCTGGAAGCTCCTTCAGATGCCTCCCGGTCATGATGCCCATGATGGCAAACACCATATACGCATTGATGATTATAATCAGAACCCACGCCATCCCCAGTAACACAATCATGTGAGGTCTGCCTTTCAGAGCTGTAAGACCATATAGAACCAGAACCACCGCATAGCAAAGCCCCAGTATGCCCTCAAACACAGTGTAATGGTTCAGGGCGGTCACCACGAGAAAATAAGACGCACTGCCTGCCGCAGACAATAGCCAGCGCCTGGTTCCCTGATAACGTTTTGGGAATCCATGGTCCATATATTCTACTGCTATGACTGCCGACAGGGCGTTGATTAGACCGTTAACCATGTTTTCTGCCATATCGGGTCATCCCTTCCATAACCGCTTTCCTTCGATCCTTTCCCATATCCAGCTCGGTTCCGTCTTTCAGCACGATATGCCGATTCCCAACCTCATCAATCCAGCCCATGTTTACCAAAAAATTTTTATGTATCCGGATAAAGCCATACTTGCCCAGTTCATCCTCCTCCGCTTTCAAGCTCCCATATTTCTCGTATTGACCGCCACTTCTGGTTCTGATTTTCATAGTATGTCCGCTGCACTCAACGTAGCGGATGTCGGTTATCGGAATCTCCCGGAATCCAATCCCTTCTTTCAGCCTGTACCGGACCCTCGTATGTGCAGTTTTCCGAAAATACTGCTGCACCGCCTGGGTCATTTCTCCGCACAGCCGCTTTTTCCTTACGAACCATAGCGGTGTGTATGTGAAGGACTGGTACACCAGGCTATCATGAATGGACACAAAAACGATGCTGGTTTCTGGACTTGACATATGCAGCCTTTCGGCCAGGTCAAACCCGCCCCAACCAGGCATTTCCAAATCAAGAAAAACCAGATTGAATATCCTCTGTCGGCTTTCCTCATACATCACCCGTCCATCTGAAAACAGAGATATATCCGTCTGGCACTCAAAGGCCATTTCGGTCAGGCATTGGCAAAGTGCACCCTTTATCCGCTCCAAATCCGTCTGATTATCATCGCATATCCCAATTCTAAGCAACTGCCCACTCATCACGGTTCTTCCTTTCCGTCTAAATCATCGTCCATTCCGTTCTTGCAGCACTGCAGCACGACCTGATTAAAGGATATATTTTCTCTCTCGCTGACCATCTGCACCCACTCATATAAGGGCTGGGTAAAACGGATGGTTCTGGAAATATTAGGTTTCAAAAGTGTTCTGTCAATTTTAAACATGGCTTCCTCCGACTTTTTTATTTAGTATATCTACACATTCGTTTTTTGTATATAACCGCATTAGATACCATAAATATAACCATTTTTGATTTTTCAATGTTATTTGACTCTTATTTATTTTCTGGCATTATAATTTTTTAAATTATTCCCTTCACAACATACGCCATCCTGTCATATCCCATATGCCGCCAAGAGGACAGAGTTTTCCCTTGGCGGCATACCACGTTTATTTTAATGTATAAAGCAGGCTGCTCCTGCCGCCGTTCTCGCGCCAACGCTGCTCTTTTTCCAAAAAACCAGCCCGCTCCAAGTCAGCGATAGCCCGCTCCACTGTTCTGCGTGAGAGCTGCAGCTCCCTCGCTATCGTTCCAATCGCCGGATAGCACTGCCCTTCCCTGTTACTGCGGTCTTTCAGATACATATAAACCGTCTTTGCCCTGTGCGGCAAATCCTCCCCATAAATGGCTGAAAAATATCCCACGAAAGCACCCCCTAATCGGTCCGCAGCGGCGGGCGGGGTGGCTGACCGCGATGTGCCTTGTGCTCCGGTGTGGGAGCATGAAGCTGACCCACAGAACCTGTTTTACCAAAGGTCGGAAGCAGTGGTTCCCCAAAGTCCCCATCTTCATCGCACTCATCTCTGCGCCTCATGATTTCCTGTTCCAGCTCGAACCGGTCGGCATAGGACACTGGCCTTGCGGCCTGCTCTGCCACCTCATAGGGGTCGCCGAACCAGATTCCCCATTTGAGAAACAGCGGGAGCCGTGTCTGCATGGGATGGCAGCCGGTCTTTGCGAGAATAAAGCGGCCTCTGGGCAGTGTTTTCAATTCGTCCGGCTCCATCAGCGGGCGGCCCATCATCTGCAGGCTCTGGCTGGGATCGTTCTTCCCCCTGCTGATGGAACCGGACAGCACTGTGCGGTTGCCCAACGCCTTGGAGAGAATGTCGGCACTATCGGAGTTTGGCGCAAAGCCGCCGAACAGGATATCCTGGCAATTGTCGATGATAATGCTGGAGCCTTCCTTTCCATAGTTTTTCTGGAGCTGCGCGAAACTTTGGATAATGGGTACCATACTGATCCGCCGGGAACGTCCGGCGCTGAACATCATCTCCATCGACTCAATTTTAGGGATGGTTCCGATCTCATCAGCGAACACCATGACACGGTTTGGCAGCTTCCCTCCATGCTCGTCAGCGATGGTCAGCATCTCCCGGTAGATCTGTTGGAGGAACAGGGATACCATAAAATATTTTGTGTTATCTTCTTCCGGAAGTACAATAAAAATAGCTGACTTGCTGGTACAGAAGGTTTCCGTGTCCAACGCGCTGTCAAAGCACAGAATCTGCTCCATTTCAGAATCAAGGAAAGCATTCAGCCGGGACATGGCGGTGGAGAGGACGGAGGCCATTGCCTGATCCGCGGAGTTCAGCGCCGCTCCAGCAAACCATTTCGCTTTGTGGGTAGGCGGCAGTTTATCCATCAGAAGCTGGAACAGGCTGCGGTTCTTAACCGGCGAGGGAGCCAGCAGGTCCTGAATCAGCTTGAATACGGAAATGATGTGCCGTTTCTCCGGCGGACAGTATTCCGCAATCAGCAAAATAATGGATGCCAACAGTCCTTCGGCGGCATCATAGAAAAATGCGTTTTGACCATAGCTGCCAGCCTCCGCCCCATCGGAGCAGATGATGGTTTTAGCAGTTATCTTGGCGTATTTTTCCGCCCTGGCTTTCGCCGCCAGATTCTCCGGGTGCGCCAGATAATCATCCATGTACTTGTTGACCAGTGTCAAAATGTTATCGCCGTCCGAGCGGGTGGGGTTTCGCAGGTCGAGCACGGAGATGTGATAGCCATAGCAGTCCCTGGCAATCCCCGCATAGTTGCGGAATAAATCGCCCTTGGTGTCGGTGCAGAGCCAGCTCATGCCGGAGGCACAGGCATATTCGATGTTGGGGTATAAAAAATTGGCGGTTTTTCCAACACCCGCCGCGCCAATCATCAGACAGTGGATATCGCCGCTGTCCACCAGCGCGGTGACGGTTGTTCCGCGCTTTTTATAGCCAACCACCAGACCCTGCTCCTTTGGCAGTGCTTCGCCCCGCCGCCATCGTTCCGGCTCGTAGGAAACGGCGGTATAGGTGTCCTTTATTTCTTTCTCTGTGGCAAACCGGGCCGTGCCGTGCTGACCGTCGCCCACGGTCTTTGATTTAATTCCGTTCAGCGTGTAGTAATGCGCCAGCAGGGACATCCCGCCGATGGCGGCGAACATCCCAAGGCCAACACAGATGAGTAAAACGATTTGATGTGTCTGCATTCGTAGCCCTCCTTTCTGGAATAGAAAAAAGCAGCCGCAAAAATGCAACTGCTCTCAATTATTATGAAATTGTAATCTGCTTGATAAATGGGAATTGACCGGGCTGAACGTTACCGTTTTCTAACAACCTGAATCATTTTTCAGCAATCCCAACTCTTTCAAAAGTGGATTATAGTACTTTTCTTCACACAGTCTTCTTGCCCTGACCGCATCCGCTAAATTGTTATACGACTCACATAATACCAATTCCCCCTGAAATGTCATAGTTGCCAAATAGCTGCCGTCACTTTTTTGTGAAACCCCCAAGACTCCGGTCTTATTTCTCTTGGTCGGCTTTGGATTAATGAATTTATATGGGGATGTTCCTTTTACAATTGCTGGTGCAGAATGAAGAATCTCTGTTCGCAGACAGCCACAGCTCTTTGTCCCATGGGATAAAAGCAATGCCGATGTCACATCAACTATGTTCCCGCAGTCGCATTGGCAGCGCCAGAGGACTCCTTTCTTTGTGGTTTTCTGTTCCAGCTTTTCCAACACCAGCAGACGCCCGAACCGGCGACCCTCAAGCGGAGTGCTTCTGCCAGTGGTGAGACAACCGCAGCTTTTCACTTCCTGCTTTATGATATTCGTTGCTAAAACTAATTTTTTCCTTCCGCAATCACACTGACACTCCCAATAAACATTTTGATCTTTCCTTTTCAAGGTGGGGCGGATTGCCACCAGTTTCCCCGAACGCATATTTGTTATATCCACTCGATTCGAGCAGCCGCAGTCTAACGGATTGCGGGTCAGGGCAGAGGTTGGTTTATATACGATATGGTTGCATGCATGACATCGGCACTGCCATACAACACAGCCGCCAGCACTCCTTTGCCCGGTTTCGCCGATTACCTCCAGGGCATTGAATCTTCTTCCCACCAGATCAAGTTTCTTTCCCATTTAAATATCCCCATTTTTTACTGCTGTTTTTACTTCCTCATACAAATTCTGATGTGTCATTCTGCTCCCATTATACGTCAAAACTGTTAATCTGTCGAGGCAATTCAGCCTTGAAGTATTGCGGCTGCCAAAGATGAGTGTACTTCTGCCATCAGCTCCTGCCGCACTGCCTGCAGATCCTCATTCCAGTCTTTTCTCTGAGGTAAAAGCGAGAAAACATCGCCATATCCTTTTTCCGTAAGGATACCAGCGAGCCGTTCCCGCGCTTTCAGACCGGCTTTGTCGTTGTCCAGGCACAGAACGATTTTCTGCACCTGTGGATTATCAACCAACAGTTGAAGCAGCGCGTGTTCTGACACACCGCAGAGGGACACATAACTGTTGCTCTGCCAGTCCTTCTGGTACAGCGAAATAAAAGACAACATATCAACGGGAGCCTCAAACACATACACTGTATCGCTCTGGCCATTGTAGTGAAAGCTGTACCGGGGATTACAGCCATCCACATTTCCCTTGAACGGTTCCCCTTTGGTATACGTTCCCCTCTTGTGTGCATGGCGGGCAATTCCATCCGCATCCATTCCGACAAACACCGCATTGTGATACTGTGTGTCCTCATAAATCAGCCCGGCCCTGGCAAATACAGAAACCACCTCCCGGTCGAGGCAACGGGTTTTGGTGAGATAAGCAAAGACCCGCCGTATATCCTTGTTGGCCACTGGTAGCGCAAAGGGCTTCGGTGATGCTGGCATGTGCGGTTCACACGGACGGTATGGCTGCCCCTGCTCGCCATCCAACAGCATCGTTACGGAATCGGGAAAATTTCTGCCATAAAACATCTGCACAAAATCGATAGCAAGACCGCCCTTCTCTGCGGCGTGGTCGTACCATTCATTGCCGCGTACCGTAATGCTGTGATTGCTGGCCATCCGTTTTTCCCTGCCGGCGCGGAGCAGCTTTTCGCCTTGTCTTGTGAGGAAATCTTCCAAATCCACGGCATTGGCCCGCTGTTTCTGCTCGTCTGTAAAATAAACATATCCAGACATGAATAACACCTCCAATCAATAAATCTGTCGTTGTATGGGTTCCTGGTCATCCCGTTTGTGTCCCTGTGCCTGTCTTTTCTCTGCCAGCTTCCTCCGGCGTTTCCGGTCAATGTGAAAGGAGCTTTCGCCAGTGGCTTTGCGGTAGTCCTCCTGAAACAGACTCTCCAACCGGTGAAGCAGACGGGTTGCCGCAAGGAATGGGGAGGGGTCACGAAGCGAGTCCTGATGGTCAAGTAAAAACTGTGCATAAATATTACCCTGTGCGGCAGATTTCTGCAGATAAAATACCGCTGTTTCCCAGTCACGGGGAACTTCACGCCCGCAGAGATACAGCTTGCCAAGGACATACTGGGCATACTGATTTCCCTGCTCTGCAGAGGCGGCCAGCCAGCAGACGGCTGTTTCCACATCCTTTTGCAGGTGCTCTCCCACCAGATACAGTCTACCGAGCCGGTACTGGGCGTATTCGTTTTTCTGGTTCGCCGCCAGCTTGAACATAGCCACCGCCTTTAAGATATCCTGGGGCGTGTCTTCTCCTGACAGGTACAGGCTTCCGAGGGCGTATTGGGCATACTGATTCCCAAGGTCTGCGGAGAGCGACAGCCATTTTATAGCAGCATCCACCTCTTTTGGAATACCCTCCCCAGCCAGATAGAGCCTGCCGAGCTGATACGCGGCGTATTCGCTTTTCTGTTCTGCTGATAGGGTGAACAGCTCCACGGCCTTTCCTACGTTTTGCTGTACATAGACGCCGTCACGGTATAACTTGCCGAGAGCGTACTGGGCCGCCGCATTTCCTCCGTCGGCGGCTTTCGTAATCCATCCCACTGCCTGCTCCGGATTTCCAGTTCCACTCTCCAGCCACAGCTTTCCAAGCGCATACTGCGCATTGATATTTCCCAGCTTTGCGGAACGTTCCCAAAAATCTGCAGCAGCCCTGTCATCCTTCTCTGTGCCGGTTCCGGTGTGGAGCATCTGGCCAAGACGGTACTGCAGTTTGTCATCGTGGCTGTTTCGTTCCAACTGAAAAAAGCCGTTAAATGCGCGGAGGAAATGCGTATCCGCCTGGAAAGCGTTTTTCTCTGTGCCGATTCCGTCCCTGAACATCTTCGCAAGTTCGTAATCCGCGTAGGGATTGCCCTGTTCGGAGGAACATTCATAGAGATGGAGGGCCTGTTCGTAGTCCTGTTCCACGCCCTGACCCCGATAGTATAGACCTGCCAGAGAATACTGCGCATATTTGTAATCTGCGCTTACCGCATTGGAAAACCACAGCGCAGCTTTTTCATAGTCCCGGTTCAGGCCGCCCTCTTCTGCCTCTCCGGAGCAGTTTTCCTTTCGTTCTGTACCAAGGCCGGCAGCGTACATTTTTCCGATGCGGTACTGCAGGTAGGGACGATGGTTCTCTGCGGCGGTCTGTTCCTCTTTCACGAATGCCGCCAGCGCTTTTTTATACCATTCCTGTGCGGCATCCATGTCGACTTCCCGCCCAAGGCCGTCCGCAAGCATTCTGCCCACATCGTGCATGGCCAGCGCATTGCCGGATTCTGCTTCCAGCAAAAACAGGCGGAAAGCTTTTGCAAAGTCAGGTTCCTGATCTTTGCCACCATAGAGATTCTTTCGTGCTTCCTTGTACTGTTTGTTCCACCATTTCTGTCCGGAGCGTCTGCTGTTTCTTCTCTCTGCGTATTCCTGTTCCTGCCGCTCTGGTATGGCATCTGCCGGGGATTCCGGTATCAAATCCGGCTCTGACATTGTACCCTCTGACAATTCCGGTATCGCTTCATCCTCAAATGTAACATGGTGACTGCCCAGCCTCAGTGCTTCGGCAATCACCATGTTTTTAATGCTTTTAAATTGCGGCTGCCTGGAAAGCGCCGGGAGAGGCGGCGCATTCTTCTGATAGGTCAGCAGGATTTCCTTCTGCCAGTTTCCCCATGCCTGATAGAGTTTAGCCACGCGGCTGTCCTTCGCCAGCTCATCTACAATCTGGTCAATCAGGTTCTTCACATCCCGTTTGAGGTATCCGTACACTTTTTTTCCACCTGTATGTTGCAGCCGCTCCGACAGTCTCACCATCTGCTGTTCGATTTCCGGACTGGCCAGCGTTCCAAAACGCAGGACTTCCATCAGCTCCCTCATCACATCAGCGGCTCCGGATTTTAATTCCGCACGGGCCTGATTCTGTTCTTCATAGATCTGTACGAAATCCTGACGGAAGATATCGTGGGCCAGTTCTGATCTCATGGCCTCGATGGACGGCTCTGTGAGGTAGCCATCATTATCCTTCGCTGAATAGACCATCAGATGCACATGAGGGTGATGTCCCTCGTTATGAAACGCGGCATACCAGCGCAGGTTAGCGCTGTCGATTTTCATGTGCTTGCAGAGCATCGCCCGTTTGGAGCGCAGCAGCGCCATCCATTGTTCGGCGCTGTCATAGCCGAGCCTTGCAGCATCCTCCCGCCGCAGGGAAACAACGTGCGTCCAGACCGGTCCTCTGTGATTCATGACCTCGTCCTGCACCTTTTTAAGCACTACCGGCTGGCCTGCGTCAGTGAACAGTCCATGTTCCCCGATGCGCTCCGCGCGGGGACGGCCAGCAATATAGTCCACATAATTTTCCCGTTTAGACACGAGGTCGAGGTTCTGCTCCAACGCACAGGTGATAAACTCCGATGCGTTGCCGATGGTTGGATGCAATAAAAAATCCGCATATTCCAGCATTTCTTTCGTTGCCGGAATATCACGGATCAGTTGACGGATTAAATTCTGTTGATTGATGGTTACCGGGAGCAACAGCTTGCTCTGATCCACTTTTTCCACACCCTCGCGGGTTCCGATGTAGCGAACGTAGTTTTCGAGCTGGGTGGGTGGAGCATCCCGCAGGTAGCGGGAGGTGAAGATGATTTTGGGCATGGATGGACTCCTTTCTGCCAAATCGAGTAGGAGGAATTTCTCTTGAGAAATTCCGACCTCTCACACCACCGTGCGTACCGTTCGGTACACGGCGGTTCAATCAACTTAACAAGTAACACACCTTTCGGTGTAGTAATCTAACATTGAGACTAATCCAAATGAGGTTAGTCTCTTATTGCTTATGGCTTGGTGTATGTCTGAGCTCCGGCATACTCTTGCGTATCCTTTAGCATAAGCTGTACGCTTTGCCGCCCATTTGGGTACTCCAAGCTTAATAAGATTCTTTGCTCTATTCTGTGGGGTTTTCCAATGTTTCCAGATGCACATGCGAAGCCTGTATCTAATGTTTCCGTCAAGTTGCTTACACAGCCCCTTCATACTACCTATTTTAAAATAGTTTATCCATCCTCTGATAAGCTGATTCATTTTCTCTACCTTGTAGCCGTTGCCAACGCCCCAGCTACGGCGAGTGAGTTCTTTCATTCTCTTCTTGAACTTCATAACTGACTTTGCATGTGGTTTTGCCTTGTACTGTTGTGCACTTCTATCAAAGTAAAATCCGAATCCAAGATATTTAAGTCCTTGTGGTCTATCCACTTTGCTTTTGGTCACATTGACCTTGAGTCCTAGTTTCTCTTCAATAAATCGAGAGATACTTCTCATTACTCGATTAGCAGACATTTCGCTTCCTACCATGATGATACTGTCATCAGCGTATCTTACAAAGTTAAGCCCTCTCTTTTCCATCTCCTTATCAAGTTCATTGAGCATAATGTTCGCTAACAGTGGAGAAAGATTTCCTCCCTGTGGTGTTCCCACAACGGATTCCTCGTACTCATCATCTATCATAATTCCGCTTACCAGATACTTTCTTACAATAGAGATAACGTCCCCATCTTTAATTGTTTTGCCAATTAAAGTCATCAGCTTATCATGATTTACTGTATCAAAGAACTTTTCCAAATCAATATCTACAATCCATTCGTTTCCGTCATTCATCATGTCGAGTGCTGTTAGGATTGCTTGCTGCGCACATCTATTTAGTCTGAATCCATAACTATGGTCATGGAACTGTTCCTCATAGATTGGTGTTAATACCTGTGCAATGGCTTGCTGTATAAATCTGTCTGTTACTGTTGGTACTCCCAGGTTTCTGACACCACCATCTGGTTTTGGCATCTCCACTCTTCGTACTGGTTGAGGCTTATACTTTCTTGTCCTCAACTGTTCCTTGATGATTTCGCTGTTCTTTACAAGATGTTCCTTGAGTTCTGTGTATTTCATTCCGTCCACTCCCTCTGCACCTTTGTTTCGTACGACTTGCAGATATGCTCTATTAAGGTTTTCGTTAGATAATATCTGCTCCATTAGACTACTTGTGTCCATGCGTTCTTTCCTTTCCGTCTCGCTTGATTTGACCACCTTTCCCCGATTGGTTACGGCAGATGTTGCCATTTCTGCAATACGAGATATACTCAAACTTATTGATTGTTCGCCCCTTCGCTCCATTTCCATTACAGAAACTTCCTCACTACTATGGGCTCTGCTGACTTCTCACGGTTCGTTGTTACTAGGCTAATGGAACCTCCGTGAGACCTCCGACGCTTAAGGCGCGCGCTCTTTCCTCTCATCTATCCGCCACATTTACTCGTACTTCCAGCAACTTTTGGACTTCATCTTCTTTTGCAGACTTATCCGTATTTCCGAGCCTTCTATGTGATTTCTGTCCGTCGGACCAAGAGTTTGCTTACAGCTTCCTTCAGATTCCACCTCACGATGGACACCCTTGCTGTTCGGCTATACACTTCCTCGTTGCCTAGGCGTGTTCGGGACTTTCACCCGTTAGAGCGCGCCCATGGCGCGCAAACAAAAAGAGCGGCATATTTCAGCCGCTCAACACAGATACTCTATACTTTTGACAATTTCCTGTCCTCCAACATCCGAAGCACGGGCTGTGCGCCTTTTCTTGTATCCTCTATGATTTCTTTCGGAGACATTTTTACGTGGCGCAGGGAATTATACTCCCGTATTTTACGGATATCCTCAACTGTAAATTTTTCACTGACTTCAGGTTTCATCTTCTTCATCTCCTTCCAGCAATACAGACGGCGGATAAATTAAAAGGTCCTTGTATCCTTCCAGCGTAGTAATGGTTTTCACACCCCTGACCGTTTTTACATTGACGATGTGTTTAAAATTCCAGGATATGACAATATCGCAGCCTGCCAGAATTGCCGCCGCAATGTGATGGCAGTCATCAAAACTTTTTTGTTTCAGAATACCAAAGTCAATAAATTTTTCAGCCAGTGACACGGTTTCTTCATCGGTCTGGATAAGCTCGTAATCAATCTGCTCAAGATAATCCAGAAGCCGGTTTAACTTTTCAGGCCTGCATCCGCCAATCTCATCAAATACAATATCCGACAGGCATACATCGTAACGCTCCTGCCGGAAAAGCTCCCATAGTGACAGGGTGTCCTGCATTTTTTCCGGCGCATCCTCCTGATACAGATAGCTGACCACGGAGGTATCCAGATAAACCTTCAGTTTTCGCATATGCTCCCTCCTCCACAACGTTTTATATATTAAAACTATACCACACAGTGCGGTTTTAGTCATTAAATTTTCTGATGGACAGAATCAGAATACCGAATCGCTTTATCTTTAGCTTTAGCTTTGGCGTTTTTGATATTTGTATGCGTTCTCAAAATTAATTGCGCCATTAATGCGTTTGACCTCATCCACACATTTCAAATGCAGCTTGTGGAGAGCTTCCTCACCAACTTCGTGGGTGTAAGCGATGACCTGTGACAGCTTACTAAGCTCCACAGCGATTTTAAAATCCATCCGGGCAATCCGGTTCTCGCTGTCCTGCACTGTTCCTGCCATGACAGAGGACAGTGATTGCAGCAGATAGTTTTCACTCTGCTGCGATGTGAGATAACCGCAGTAAAACCGCAGTGCCTCACCCACAAACTCGTTCCGTGAACGCACATTGGCCTTTAGCAGCAGACTGTCGCACCAGTCCAGGGTTTCCTGCTCCACATAAATCCCAATGCGCCGCATGGAAGGCTTTTCTCCTGTCATCTTGACCTCCTTCCTCGTAATAGTTTCGTTGTTCACAGAAAATGCCTGACAATCGGACTTTTATTCGCTGTCTGGCATAAGGATTTACCCAACTTAACAAAAAGGTATTCAAACATCTTCCTCCGCACGGCTTTGCCGGGCGGTGTTTTCCGGGGTTAGGCTGCGAAAGCAGCATAACCCCTTTAACCTGCACACATTTCGACCCTGCTAAAACCACCGGAAATCCAGCCGCAGCAAGGCTTTTCAGCCTTTTTTCGGAGAGCAGCCACACGCGCCCCAACGCTGGCGAAACCAGCCGCAGGGGTACATGGATGCCACCCTGCCCGGAAAAAGCCCACACGGGGCGTCACAGGGGCGGACACGGGGGAGTTGCTGGCTTTTTATCCGATGCACTTATCCGATCCCTCCGGCGCAGCAGTATCAGCCGGAAGGGGTGCAGGTCTGGCCGGTCTCCGAGGACGGTCTTTTGCTTCAGCATCGCGGCTCACCTTGTCATCGATGTACTCACGGGTGGCCTGTGGCACATACTTTTCATAGAGCTTCTGAATGGTATCGTTCAGCTCGCCCTGCAGGTCGGCATCCTTTTTGCCCATGTGGAAGGTCAGAGCATCCAGCTTTTCGGTGTTAAACGACAGGGTCAGCGTGGTATTCTTCATCGGAAAATCCTCCTTTTCACAGCTTCATATCGGGTGACTGCGCCGGGACTTCTTCCGTCTGTGCCACCCACTTTTCATAGCTTTCTTCAGAACAGTAACCCGCCAGCATGGTGGAGAAGTCCTGCAGACGGGAAGGCTTCACGCCCTTCAGTTCCACCTGCAGCCCGTAGGCTCCCCCATAAATCCGGCACACCTTTGCCTCCAGCACATCGGCCCATGCCTGCTTCCCGGCATCAGTCAGAGTGTTCGCAGACAGCTCCACAATGGTGGCCGGGTCGATGTCCACCTCCTTATGGACGAGGTGAACATCAGCCAGCGGCGTACAGATCAGTTCACGGAGCTTCTGCCGGGAGACGTCTGTCTGCACAGCCTCCGTTTCCGGTTCAAAGTTCCGGCAGAAATCGAGATAACAGGTCACATCAAAGCCATTTTCATCAATAGACAGATCCGCTGCCTCCGGACGTTCGCACAGCATATTTCTGATGAGCTGCTGAAAAAATGACGCATCCTCCACACACAATCCGCTCTGTTGTTCCAGTCCATCAAAGGGCAGTATCCAGTTTCCGCTTGTAGTATTTTCGGTACCGTCCTGTATGATAAACTCCACGGCCTTGCGGGCCTGCCGCTCCAGTTCCTCCAGCGTAATGTACCGCTGGCCGCTGGCGGCGGCCAGTTGCTCCGGCGTATCGCTCTGGTAGTATTCCTCCAGTTCATAGCCTGCTTCTTTAATCTCGGCGTTGGTCATGCCTACACAGTTATGCAGACAATCGTATAAGCCGGGGCCACTTTCAATCTGGCTGATAGAGCCGAGCGCCTGATAGAGCAGGGTTTCTTTTCTTTTTTCTGTCATTGATCCGCCTCCTTATATCTTCATTTCTATGGGAACAGCAACAGCCGCCGTCATACTGCGGCGGTCTGCCACTGGTTCAATCTCTTATAACAGACTTTTAAACAGCTTTATGCCGTCTTTGAAACCCGCCAGATAGACATTGGTGCATTCGTCCTCTGATGCCAGGATACCATCGGCCAGATAATTATCCAGATATTCCCGATCTGCATCCGGCAGGGAATTCAGGATGGCATCCATCCGTTCCATATGGGCCGCTTCTTTTTTCTGCCAGTTCTCAGACTGTCCTTTTGCAAAGGCTTCCCGTATGACCCGGATATGCTCCGCCAGAAGCTCTGCCGCCATCTCCTCCAGTTGATCCATCGCTTTCACCTCCTTCCGCGACAGAACATACTACACACACCGTGTAAAGTCGATACCACAATGTACCAAAGATCAGCCTGCAGGCAGTCTGCCCACGGCATAGAAATGTTCAGTCCAGTAAGCGGAATTGATATCTGCGTAGCCTATGGGATTGCCCGCGTGAAGCATCTGCCCGCCCCCGACATAGATCCCAACGTGGCTCACCGGTCCCGGAGAGGCATAGGTGCGGGTAAAAAAGAGCAGATCTCCCGGCTGCATTTCTGCTTTCGGCACAAGGGAGCACTGGTCATAGATGCCGGTCGCTGTGGTGCGCGGCAGGCTGTAAACGCCGGAATGCGTATAAACCCAGCACACATAGCCGGAACAGTCAAACGAGGTGGATGGGCTGGAGCCGCCCCACACATAGGGGGACCCGATATACTTTGTGGCCTCCGCCATCAGCGCCGCGAAGCTGCCATCCCCCATAGAAACGCCGGGCGGCAGGCCGTTCCCTCCGCCCGGAACAGCGGCTGGGCCGTACAGCGCCAGCAGATAGATCCGGTTCGCATTGGATTTATTCTCTGCGGTGATCGTCCTCCCAAGCACGGAGGAAAGGTTCCCGTACACCGTTTCAAGGTCTGTGATGGGAATGGCCACGGTATAGGTTTCGCCGTCCTCATCCTCCCGTTCCTCGTAGGCCACGAAGCAGTCGGCGAACCGGCGATAGTCCCCATCGTTCATCCGGGGCTGATCCGCGCCGAAGAACAGAGAATAAAAAATGGATTTTATCCGGTAGGCGTCCACCTCTCCATCTTCGGCCATACCATTCATTTCAGCAATAGCCGCATCCAGTTCGGCGAAGCTCTCCCGCATCTTTTCGATGTACATCCGGTAGTCGGCGGGGAGCCGGGAAGATAAATAGCCGCCGTTGAATGTCAAATCCACGGCGGCATTGTTGTGGTCTGCTGTGCCGGACAGGGCGCTCAAAAGAACCACAAGGATTAATATAAACGGGATCAGGATGGCGGCTACTACTGAAGCGATGGCCGTCCATGAGCGTTTATCCGTTGCCGCGGCAAGGGCGGCTTTCACCGCCAGCACGGCGGCGGGTGCTCCCATAGGCGTTCCTCCTTTCGGGCGCTTAAAGTAAGCCCCCGGAAAAGAGGCTTATTTCCGCGCCGGTTCTGTTTTCTTTTCTCTGATGATTTCCAGTGTTACCGGGTGGATGATGGCCATCTCCCTGCCCAATTCTCTGGCATAGCGGACGGTCTGCCCGGTTCCGCCGCGGGCCGCGCCGTCCCATACCGCCAGCACATGGCCGCTTTTTTCCACCATATAGCGGTTCCGTCTTTTCATGCAGTCCCTGCTGTATGTCCCTTGAAGCTGGCTTGCCGTATCACTCCGGACGATGATATCAAAGTACCGGTCACGCTGGGGAATCGTCCATTTCGCCGCCTGTTCCTCATAAGGAATGGCGCATTCCAGCGTCACCTGCGGATAGGTTTCTTTTAGTTCCAGCACCAGTTCCGCACAGATCTGGTCGATTCCCAGCGCCATCCCGGTAATAAACCGGGTGACTCCTTCCTCAACAATCAAACGCACAATTTCCTGCCGGAGCAGTTCTTTCAGCCGCAGGCAGTCCGGATGCTGTTCCTCATATCGAAACGGAAGCCGCTCCGGGCGATGCCCGGTAAAACAACAAGCCGTCTGTATCTCCATCGTTTCTTTTCTCCTTTGTCCTCTTTTGATGATACTAATTATACTTGATTAAGGTTATTTTTCAACCTGTATCAATGATGTTTATATTCCATCGAGTAGGATAAACTATCCCTATAGAGGATGAAGGGCGGTGATGGTTTGAAGAAACAGCTTAACGTAGAGATTGGAGGCAGGATCAGGAAATGCCGTGAAACCCTTGGATATTCCCGCGAAGCGCTTGCGGAAAAAGCGGAGCTTGCCAGTTCTTTTATTGGGACGATTGAACTTGGCAGCGGCAGCTTCACAGCGGAATCCCTCATCAAACTTTGCAGGGCGTTGGGGACGTCCGCCGATTACATCCTGTTTGGCATAGAAGAGCAGGGGAACCTGACAGCAATCAACGCCATGCTTTCCGGTCTTTCTCCGGAATACATTCCCCATGTAGAGGAACTGCTGGCCGCCTATGTGAAATCCATACAGTTGTCCAACCGGTAAGCCGTATCTGAAAAAGATGCGGTTTTTTATTTTATCTGATCCCAGCCGCCCATGTTAAACAGTGACTGCTGGCTGCCTTCGTCATGCTGCGGCCCCTGTCCAAATGTCAGGTCATAGGCTTTGTTGATGGCATCCTCCAATACCTGCGTATCAAAGCCCGCCGATTCATAGCCCTGCCAGATCACATCGGCATAATAATCCGAGGGGATGCCAAACTCATGGCCGGGTGTCATGATGTACACCATCGCGGATACCGTCCTGCCATCCAGTTCCACATCCATCATCTGCTTGTCATAAAAGTTGGGATAGCCCTCATAGCGGTCGAGGGATGCCTCGTCCTGCTTCCGGATTTTCCAGAGAAGCACGGGGACGGAGCTGCCCTCCTTGGGTTCCACCGTGGCGACCGCGCCCCGGCGGCCTCCACGGAACAGCAGCTCATAATCCTTCAGTTCACTCTTGCCCACCACCTCGGCGGTGGGGCAGCGCAGTGCCATCTGCGGCAGATTCAGGTTACTGCCATAGGCAATATAAAGCGTGGGTTTTCTTCCCATGATTTCCTCCTTCTCAATGCTTCATGCGGATTTACATCCGCATGACAAAGGCCGGGGCTTCTTCGGAAACCCCGGCCTGTTCTGTCTGTCCGGTTGTCTGTTCCTGCGGGGCGGCTTCTGCGGCGGTTTGCGCCAGCCGCGCCTGCTCCCGTTCCTTTTCTCTTTTCTGCCTTAACCGCTCCTTCTGTGCTTCCGCCTGCGCCGGGTCGCGCCATGCGATGCATCCGGGCAGGTTGGCCAGCAGATGCTGGCGGGCGGTGGCAAATTCATCGCCGTTTAGACCCAGCCGCAGCAGCCATGTGCGGAAGGTATATTTTTCATTGGTGGTCTGGGTTTTCCTCCGGCTGGCGCAGCTCTGGTTCAGCGCCTGCGCCCCAATGGCGAGGCAGAACTGGATGTACGCCTTAATCTTGCCCGCGTGGAGCGTACCGTTGAACAGACGAAACTCCACCGTACCTTTCTGGAAGACAGAGTGCAGGTTCAGGCAGTGGTAGCGACTGCTGTCATAATGTTCATCACTGCGGCTCTCCCCGTCATACCAGATCCGCTCCACATCCTGCATGGTTCTCGGCCTGCGGGCGTTTAACTGGTCAAGGAACCGCTGCTCCACCGGCTGGCACCAGCGGTCCTGACGAGCCACGGAAACGCCCAGCGCCTTATAGATCAGATCCTCCTTGGAGGCCATGATGTTCGTGATGTTGCGCAGCGTCCGGGCGTCAAAGGGGGAGGCATCGATATGCACATGGATGCCGCAGCTTGTGTTGGTGATGGCTCCGGCCTCTTTCAGCTTGCGGATAATCTCCTGAATCGGCGCGATATCCTCATACCGGCAAATCGGGCTGACCATCTCGGTTCGGTATTCGCCGCTGGCGGCAACCTTGCGGCTTCCGTCCTTCCGTTGTGCGGAAATGCTGGAATCGCTCATAAATTTCCATTGGCGTCCCTGGCTGTCCAGAGCGGTGTAAGTGTCATAATAAGTTCCAAGATAACGCGCGGCAGTCCCAAAATATTCAGCGGCAACCCCGGCCGCCCGCTCCCTTGTGATGCCGGTCATCTCAATCTCAATGCCGAAGCGTTGGTCTTTTAAATCCATGCACAGTCGCCTCCCTCCTTATCTGCCGCCCGCCTTACCGAACAGCTTCGCCTTATATTCTGGGGCGTTCACCATCAGGTTGTAGCGTTCGTTGCCGCATTTGTAGAGGCACACGCCGCGCTGGGGATAGCGAATCAGGCTGTACTCGCTGTCCTCAAGCTGCAGGGTGTCCGTGTAAAACTTCGCGTCAATGTTGCCCGCGTTGAACAGGAACTGGTGCGTGGGGATGGAGAACAGGGGCTTGGTGTACTCCCGGACGCCGTCCAGATTAAAGTCCTCCAGATTCTGGCTGGCGATAATGACCGCCGAGTCCTTCTTGCGGACACGCTTCATGAAGTTGCGGACATATTCCACGGCAGTCAGGTTGGAGAGGAACAGATAAAATTCATCCAGGCTGGCTGCGGTGTTCCCTTCGGTTAAAAGTTCATCGCTCATGAAGGACAGCACGTTAAACAGCAGGGCATTTTTCAGGCTTTTGCTGGCCTGCAGCAGCCCCTTTACGCCAAAGGTCACAAAGCTGGAATCCGTGATGTTGGTATGGCCGTTAAAGAATTTACTCTCCGCGCCCACGCACATGGAGTTTAAGCCCAGCAGGATGTTCTGTAGCATTTCGGCGGTATAAAGCTGGCGCTTATCCTCGTCAAATGCCTTATACTCGGCTTCTATGAAAGCGTACAGATCGGACAGGATCGGGTAATCCTCCGGCTCCAGCCGGTCGAAGTCGCTCCGGTCGCTGACGCCCCATTTGGCGTACAGCTTCTGGAGCATGATTTCAATCACATCGATCTCCCGGTCGGTGAAATCCTTATAGGTGCGGAAAAAATCCTTCAAAAAACTGATGTGCTGGGAGAGCCGGGAACGGATACGGAAGGTCTGGGGAGCGTCTAAATCCTCCGGGCTGCCGGAGTCATCCCATGTTTTCGGCTCTAAAGGGTTGATGAGATATTCGCCGCCCATCAGGTCGATGAAGCAGCCTCCAAGGTTGTCCGTCAGATCCTCGTACTCCATTTCGGGGTCTAAGCAAAGGATTTTCATCCCGGATTCCCGCAGGTTGGTCAGCAGGAGCTTTAGCAGATAGCTCTTGCCCTGGCCGCTGTTGCCGAGGATCAGGATATTGGCGTTGGTCTTGTCATCGGCACGGCGGTTAAAGTCCACCAGCACGTTGCTGCCGAATTTGTCCCGCCCGATATAAAACCCTTGTGGGTCGGTCTTGCCGCTGTAATTGAACGGATACAGATTTGCCACACTGCTGGCAGGCAGGACGCGCTCAAACTGATCCCGGAACAGGTTCCATCCGGTAGGCATCACGCACTGGAAGCCCTGCTGCTGGCGCAGCATGAGCCGGTCAACATTTAACTTGGAGCGGATCAGCTCCGTCAGCACCTCGGTCTGCAGGAGTTTAAGCTGATCGAAGTCATGGGCGCACAGCTCCAGATAAACCGCCGCGTGTAGCAGCGGCTCCCGGTTCCGGTGCATCTGCGCCACAATGGTGGTCACGTCCTGCAGATTGGATTCCGCCAGTACCGTCTGCTGCAGGTCGTTGGTGTTGCTCCTGTCCATGCGGTTTTTATTGGCGGCGTTGCTGATGATTTTCTTTTCCTCCACCGGGGTGACATGGCGGGTGTAGATCCGCAGGGTGACGCCGTCTTTTTCCCCAAGGTGGGAGAGGATGGCCTGCTCATCGGTGGCGGTCGGATATTCCCGCAATGCCCAAACGCAGCGGTACGTGTTGCCGCAGATGAAATGGTCGGTTTCAAACTTGATGACGGAGGGCGCGATCATGTCCAGAAACTCCTGGATACGCACATCCTCCGCAGCCGCCGCAGGGGCGGATTTTGCTCTTTTCAAATGGATACCTCCTTCTTTCGGGCAAAAAGAAAGCACCGGAACCTGATGTGTCCGATGCCTGCTTGTGATTATTCTGTTTCTTTTTCTGTATTTTCCCTCTGGCGCTCGTCCGCGAGGATTGCTTTTATTTCCTCCCGCGTCAGGGTACTGCCGGACAATGCCAGAGAATCATAGGTAAACTGATTCTCAAATTCCTGCTCCATATGCGCCAGCAGTTCCTTCGGCATTGCGGCTTTTCTCTGCTGCAGCAATGTTTTTTTACGCTGCAGTTCCTTATAATCCATAGGCCATCCCGTCCTTTCGGACACAACATTACCACAGACCGGCGCACAAGGGAAGTGCTAATCCTCCGGGATGATCCAGCGTTCCCCATCGAAATCCTCGAACTTTTCCGTGGTCACGTTCTGCTCGTAATACACGGCGAGGATGCGCTTGATGTCCTCCCGGTCCGCCCGCTTTACGGAGAAGCCCTGCTCCTTGAGCGACTTTTCAATCCGGGAAAGGTAGGGGAATACTTCGGATTCCTTTTCCTCCTTCAGGCGGATCATAATCAGGAACTCACGGGCGGTCGCCATCTGCACCTGTATCCGGTCAAGGTGTGTCTGGTCTTTTTCAAGGAGCCTGCGCACCACGGGATTGTCCTCCTGCTCCATGCGGGAGCGGAGGAACCGCTTGTTGTCCTCGAAGCTCTCCCGGCTGTTTAAGCACAGCATCTCGATCTCAGCCACGCCCTTCAGCACCGTCATCAGGGCATAGATCCGCGCCCCCACGCTGGCCTCGGAAAGCACGGAGATGTTCGAGGGCTTGACGATGAAATACACCAGTTCGCCATGCCCGTGGGTGACCAGGCTGTACTCCGTGACAGCCTCCGCGCCGATGAGCTGGCGGGTGGAGGCTTTTTCGCGGGCTTGTTTTTTCTCTGTCTTTCTGCTCATTCCGTATACCTCCATTCGTAGAACTGCTGTCTGGTAAAAAAGAAAGCGCAGGCATACCGGATAAAATCCAGAATGCTGGTATCCTCAAAGCGGATCGTCAGAAAGGCAAACACCGCCGTCAGGACGATGGGCGGGAAGAACCCCGCCTGCGTCAGCGCCAGAATGGACACCACCGCACACACGCCGATGATGCCGATGTCCTTAAGCTGCCAAAGCCACAGCGTGGCCCTGGATTTTAAATTGTCAGGGTAAATATACAAAACAGTTCACCTCCAAGTAAAAACCGCCGAGGCTCCAGGGCTTCGGCAGTTTAATGGTTGTTGTTTATTTTACTCACTTTCCTTTGTGGTATCAGCGGCCTCCGCTTCGGTCAGCGCCTGCTCAATCAGGCCGATCACGAAGTCTTTCTGGCTCAGTCCGGTCTTTTTCAGATGTTCCTTAATCTTCCCGAAAAGTTCCTCCGATACCTGAAACGCCAGCGTCCTTGTCTTGCCATCCATCGTTTTCCCTCCCTTTTCAAAGTGTTCTTTTAACACCATCTCGACATACTGGCTCAGTGTCAGTTCCAGTGTTTCCTGCTCCGTCCGCGCCTGCGTGTGCAGGGATTCCGGGATCATGGCGCAGAGGTTTTTTCGTTTTTCCATATGCCCGTTTCCTTTCTCTTGATTTTACAAGCCAAGTATACCGGCAATGTGAGGGAATAGCTATGACGATACCCAACAAGAATTCTTTCCAAAGGGAAGCAGATGTACCAATGTTACATGACAGTCATCCCTCCCTGATTTTCCGCAGAAAATAAGCGATTCCATGCAGGACAAAGTCCACGCACGGAATCGCCACGCTGTTCCCCAGCGCCTTGTAACGGGCGCTGTCCGATGCGCCGGGAATGTCCGTCCAGTGGTCGGGGAAGCCCTGCAGCCGCTCGCATTCCAGCGGCGTCAGGCGGCGGATCAGGTTCTTTTGCTCCACCACACATTTATCCTGCCCCACATACTGATTATTGATCCCTTTTCCATCGTCCCGGCATAACGTCCCCACCACCTCCTGATAAGGCTGGCTGATTAAATCCGTGGCGTCTTTATACTGGCGCGCGCTCTGGGTTGCCGTCACATCATTTTCACGGAACTCATCGTTTCTCTGGCGGGAGAACACCGCGTGGCGGTCCATTCCGGTCAGGGTATAGGCAAGATCCGCCTGATACCCAAACCCGTTGCTTCCGTTTTCCGGCTGACGGTCTATGATATTCCCCGCAATGCAGAAGCTCTCCGATTCCTGTGCAATAAGCGGCACGTTATTTCCCCCTGTCCCATACCGGGCGGACATGGTCGGCGCCACCGGATGCGGACCGGTATAGCGGGAATCAATGCCATGGTTTTCATACAGCACCGGCTGGTTGTTGCCGCTCATCCCGGCGGCCGCCGTGATGGTCGGACAGATCCCCACGCCAATCTCCGCGCCGCCCTGCTGGGTTGCCATAACCAGCGGCTGATGCCCATGTTCCTGCGCCCGGAGCGTTCCGGCCACATCCTCTGAACACGCCATCGCCCTGCCGCCCTGATCGTTTAAGCACAGCACCGATGGGGCTGTCCCTGTTTTCAGCGTGGGGGAGCATTCCGGCTGGAACCCGATCCCTCTGGCATCCGCGCCGGCGTTTCCGCAGAACCCGGCTGTAAACACACAGGGATACCCCTGTCCGGCCTGACCGCCGCCGCTGGTAAGAGAAGAGTGTACCTCCGGCGTAAGAAAACAATCGCCATCCCCCTTGCTCACCACGCCTGCCGCAAACAGAATCCCTGCCGGATTCCTGCCGCCGCCCCCGTCCGCCCCGGCAAGCATGGGAGAGACACCAGCCGGCGTGAACACTCCGCTCTGCTGGGTATCCCAGTTGGGCTGTGCAACCAGGGGAGGATGCCCGCCCATACCGGCGCGCAGGGTGGATGTGACTTCCTCCGTGATATCCATACGGTCCCCTCCCTGGTCATTCAGGCACAGCATAGGGGTCTTTTCCTGCTCCGCGATAAAGGTTTGCATCTGCATATTGCGGGTGGCAAGCAGAGCGCCGGAAACGCCGCCCAAATCAATGGTTTCCTCTCGCTGATTGATGTGAAAAGCAAAAATTTCCTTTGTTTTTTTCTCTGTTTTTATATATCCATGCCCGCCCCCTTCGCCGCCATACAGGGCGGGCCATGTGCCGCTTTCCTCAAAGATGCGGCGGCTCTGCACATCCCAGGGCGTCAGGCAAGCCCCGCCTGGAGCATCAGCGCCTCCCTGAGCTGGGGCGGCAGCTCCTTGCCCCTCGCCTCGGCCCTGCGCAGTATCCCCAGGCAGGCCGTCCTGCTTAAATAATATTTCGGGAGCGGTGAGTCCTCCAAAATCCGCGACAAGGAAGATTCTCTTGCGTCGCTGGGCGACTCCCCAGAACTGAGCGTCGAGGACCCTCCAAGCCATGCTGAATTCATCTCCCAGTATGGCAGCCCCAGCAGGTTCCCAGCGCCCGGAGTCAGGTCGAGGCACATGACAGGCGTTGTCCTTAATGCGGGCGATTTCTTCGAGTACCGCCCGGAAGTCCTCCCCGTTTGCGGAGGAGAAGGCTCCGGGGACATTTTCCCAAACGAGGTATCGAGGTCGGACAAGGTGATCTGGTAGGTTTCTTCGTTCATCCGCATCCCTCATTTCTTTCACAATCCTTACCTGCTCCATGAACAGGCCGGAGCGTTCCCCCGCAAGCCCCCGGCGCTGCCCGGCCACGGATAAATCCTGGCAGGGCGAGCCGCCGCAGATGACATCCACAGGAGGCAGCTCCCCTCCTTTTAGTTTCGTAATATCCCCCACGTGTTCCATGTCCGGAAACCGGATTTTTGTCACTTCGATGGGAAAGGCTTCAATCTCGCTTGCCCATACCGGCGTGATCCCGTTGTGAGTGCCTGCTAACGGAAACCCTCCAATCCCATCGAACAGGCTCCCAAGCGTCAGCATTGCATCACCATGCCGCGCCGCGGTTCCGGCTGCGGTCCCGGTGTTTCCTGTGGGATATCCGCAATCCTCCGCGCCGGAATGCCGAGCCGCTGTGCCGCCGCCAGTTCGGCCCGCATCCCTTGTGACATCCGGCTGCCGCACAGCCACAATTCGTCACAGGCTTCCAGCACCCGCATCCCCATCCGGATTCCGGCCTCGCGCTCTGCCGGGATATGGTCCGCAAGCATTTGCGGATAGAGCAGGTGGACCGCCACCGGGGTGACGTCCTGTTCCATCGCATAGCGGCAGGCCGCCTTGGCAAAAGCCACATTTTCTTCCACATCCCCGGCATAGGGGGATGCGATATACACCAGTTTATTACTGCCCATTTAGTTGCCCTCCTTCTTATTTTGCCACCGTCTGCACGATGGTCCGCGTCAGGTTGACCGCTCCCTGCGCCGCGTACACGGCTCCCATCACGTTGGCCCGCGTGCCGGTATCCAGACCGAACTGTCCGGCGATGCGCGGGATTTCTCCGGAGGAGAGCATCAGCCCCAATCCCAGCAGGGCATGATCCTTTACCACCATCAGTCCGGCAATCAGTATGGTTGCCTGCAGGAACGTGGTCAGGCACAGGCCGATGACCTGTTTGCACCAGCTCACGAAGCCATCGATATACCCTCGCGGGACGCTGAACATATACAGGCTGCCCACCGCAATCTGGATCAGCAGGATGCCGCCGCGTTTTAAGTTGGCAAAGAACACCTTGATAACCGCATAGCCCATCATAATCAGGATAAAAATCATGAGGATGGGGCTGGTGATGCTTCCCAAACCGCCCAACACCCCGGAGGATGCCGCCTGTTCCCATGTCCCCGCGTCCTGCAGCGAAGCCATGATTTCCGAGGCCACCGTACCGAAGTCTGTTCCCAGACCGGTAATCCCCGCCGTAAAGCTGCCCTGCAGGGATACGCAGAGTTTATACAGTTCCACCGGCACCGTGGTGAACAGGCTGACCGCCATAAATCCCTTGATGGCGTTTAAGGCGCTTTCCTTCACGCTGCCGCGCCCGGTCTGGTATTCAATGCCGCATTCAAAGGCCGACACCACAAGGCCGGTCGCATAGAGCGCCCATGCCAGATAGGAGAAAAATAACACGATGGACTGTACCCAGCCCATCTCGAACAGATCAGCCCCCATGTTGCCCATCTGCATAAAAAAGTCGCCGAGGAACCCTACGATTTGGCCGTAAATCCAATCGATGATCTGGCCCAGTACGGTGTCGGCGACAAAGTCCCATATAAACACGTTTTCTTCTCACTTCCTTCCTTGATTGGAATTCCCCATTCTGTTGTGTCCGTGGAGAAAATACGCGCCACGTTTGTAAAGACTGCAACAGAAAAACAGCAGCCGGAGTATCAGTACATTTTCTGCCCCATCTGCTGCTCCTGTACCGGCTCCTGAAACACCGACAAATAGGTTCCAACCGCCTCGGAGAGCTGCCTGTAATCGGTTTTCGTTGGCTTGTAAACATACCAGCCAGTTTTTCCATAGTCATCCCAGATATAAGGGCTGACTCCCTCCCGGAAGTTGGGGTTGCTGGTCTGTTTGATCCCCCATAAATCCTGAAATCGCAGTACCATGCTGTCGATTGGCCCTTCGTTCCGGTTGAGAAGCGTTACTTTCAGCCGGTCGTAATGGCCGGCGGTCCCGCCGGTCTGGAAATTGATTTTGACCCGGATATTGTCGGTCAGCCTGCCATAACAGGCGTTGCCCACGAACCGCGTGTCCGCGAACACCGCGTCATGGCCAAAGAGCTTTTGCAGCTCCTGTTCAAAAAAAGTCATCCTTTGAATTCCCTCCTTTTCACAGCGTCTGCCCCAGTTTCCAGTCTGCCGGGGCAGGCGGTTCGTTTCCCTCTGCATACTTCACTTCGCTGATTCTTTGCCGGGCATCATTAACATCGTCCATAAGATCAAACACTTCCTTATACGGTGTGTAAAGCATCGAACCTGATTCATCTACCTGGGCTGCCAGTTTTCCCTTCAGGTAAAGCTGCAGCAGGCCATGCTCCACGCCTTTATCTTCAAAACCCTTTGCTTCAGCCAGCCTTGATACTTCCTCAAAAAACTTACTTTTCATGCCCGAAACCGTATTGTTATTTTCTGTTTTTATGGGGCTGTTTTCCTGTTCCTGCGTTGGGATCAGTTCGATGCGGTTTTCGGGAGAGGCAAGAAGCACATCAAGGCGGCCGGCCAGACCCTCCATATGCTCCTGCCAGCCGACCCAGTCCTTTTCCTCAAACCAGCCGCCCCGGTTTTCGCCCTGTTCCGCTTGAAACTCTGCGTTCTCCTTTGCATACCGCAGCGTATCGGAGATGTAGTCACGGAGCCATTGAACCGATTCTTTGGATGCGGAAAAAGAAGTGACGGCGCTGAACTTCTTATCCTGCGCCGCCCATTCTTCCCCGTAATCCAGACCGTCCATATCCCGGTCAAGAAATTTTACCATAATCTCTGCCAGCGCCATCGGGCTGGTGTGGGACTGCCCGTCACATACATCCGGCGGTGCGTTCCAACTGTCCCTCTTTAATTCCGCAATCAGTTTTTCAAGCTCCAGCCTGCCGTCCTCCGGCAGATTTTTTCTGATCAGCCCCACGGCATCCAGTCCCGCGTCCGATTCAAACGCGGTAATTCCCCAACATCCCATTGGTTTTTCCTCCTTTTTCTCATAAAAAATAAGCCCTCCATATCCGGAAGACTTGACTTGACAATATCTGTATTCAGAGTTTACATACAACTGGCGGGGTTTCCCCGACAATAAAAAACGTCATGGCAGACTGGTGCGCTTGCAACACACCAGTCCTGCGCCAAGGTGGCTTCAGCACCCGGCACAACCGCAAAAACAGCGCCACAACAAGATTATTATACTGTATTTGTTATGGTGTTACAAGAAATAAATGCAGCGCGTGCATGGGTACGGCTTACAGCCTTCGCCTTTGTATGCGCTTTTGACGATACGGGAAATTCCCGACCATTTAAGGAAAGGTCGGGATACGATGAATATTTTTCAACACAGGGGCAGCTTTTACGGCTGCCCGGAGGACGGGGCTTGTGCGGATGCCCTGCGGCCGCTTTTCAGGCTGGCGAAACAGATCCGCCTGCGGCTTGGCAGACAGGGATATCTGCTGGATAACTACCTCACTCTCTTTTTTGAGGGGATCAGCGCCGGGGTTTCCCTGGACGCCGCCCTTCAGGGAACAGAAATGGGCGGCGAAATTCAAAAGCTGCTGTATCAGGTAATGGATGGCGCGGAAGCCGGACAGCAGCACCCTCTATACCAGAGAATACGGGAGGTATACGAACAGCAAAAAGACGCCCTGTCTTTTCAGGAGAAGCGCACGAACTCAAGCCTGCTCCTGTTTTTTCTGGCGGATGATATCATGGAATATTACACCTCCCTGTTTATCAAAGAGCTGGAAAGCGATCTTACAGGCGTGGATGACATGGTGCGCTTCCGGAGCCTTTATGAACAGATTTCCCGGCTGGCTGGCGAATCCTGCATGGAGGAACTCAATAAACTGCTTCAGCAGCGCTTTTTGACCGCGCCGGCGGCCCGTTCCTTTACCCAGGGACTTGCCTATGATCTGGCCCTCAGTCTGGCCTCCCGCGACCCGGAAACCAACAGGCAGATGTTCCAGCTCCTGCTGGATGCAATGCCCGGAAGCTGGGAGGAACCGCACACATGAAGGGCCGTGAATACCTTACAAAGGAGCAGATTGATATCCTCTTGAAATGCTATTATCTTAAGAAGTATACAAAGGCGGCTGATGCGGAGGGCCTTACCGTTTCCCAAGTACGGCGAATCCGGGAGAATGCCCTTCGCACCATCCGGCTGGCCTACAGCAAATCCCATATGCAGGGACTGCGGTTCAGCGGTGAAACGGTGTTACGGCACATGGCGGAACGCTCCGGCATGGAAACAGAGGAACTGTCAAACATTCTTGACGGCTGCATCGCGGAGGGGCTTGCCTCCGAAAGCAGGAAGTATTGGGAACGGATCCGTAAAAAAGGGGACGTGCCAACTGCCGCTGAACTGCTTGATTTTCTGTATGATAAGTTTGAGATAGAGATTGAAGGCTTTCTTTAATCGGGAACAGAACCGCAGGGGCAGCATCCGTTTTGGGTGCTGCTCCTGTTTTACGGTTCCTGAAAAACCTTGTGATTCCTCTATACCACTACATCCCAAGTATCTGCCACACATAAAGCGGGGCCGTCAGGGTAAACACAAGGCAGGCAAACAGGATGGCCGGAGCCGCCCATTCAAACTGGCCGTGCTTCCTGTAATCAAAGTACGCCGTGCCGAGCTTGGCAAAGAAAAACACGGCAAGGATCAGGTCGATGGCGGGAAACACCACGTTGTCCACCACGGTCTTGATCTGCTGGGATGCCGTTGTCCATGTCCCTTCGATGGCGCCGGCCACATCCCCGGAAGCCGCATAGGCAGGCACACAGAACACGCAGGCCGTCAGAGCGGCCGCACAGGCACACAGAGCAATTCGTTTCATTTTCATTTGATTTCTCCCTTCATTTTACGGGTTGTGAAAAAGAAAAGACCGCGAAGCCGGGGAACCGGTCTTGCAGCCCTTGTTCTTTTTCTGCTGTTAAATTGTTACATGGTCAGACTATGCTGTGGAGATTGCTCCAAAAGAAGCGGCGCCACCTCTATGATTTCCGGATGCTCCCGGAATTTCAGATCGCCGCGGTACCCTGCCTTCAGGCGGCTGAACACCCGCCCCGCCTCCAGAAGTTCTGGTGGCGCGCCGGGTGGAAATTCCTGATTCCAGCGCACCCAATCGCCGCTCTGAAAGCGCGGCTCCAGTTTGAGGATCACATAATCCTCCGGCACAAAGGCGGGGTAATGCTTCAGCACACCGCCAAGCCCAAAGTAGGGCTTGCCCTCCATCATCACCGTATTCCGCATCAGCGTCAGGGTATCTTCGAGCGAGGTACAGAACCAGCACTCGGTATCGCCCATACGCCGGATACGCCCATCCCGCAGGATGCTGTCCAGATGGTCACGTTTGGTGTAGTGATACAGGCTTCCCTCCGGTCTGGCAATCCGTTCATAAGACATTTGAGATACCTCCTTAGTCCGGATTCTGCGGCGCGATATGCCAGTCGCTCCACAGGTTGCCGCTGACTGTCACTGAGTCGGTGAGGTTCATGGAAAGCATCCCGGCAGGGGTCCAGCAATCTATCAGCCAGGTATAAGGCGTGTAGCTGCCGTCCGGATACCAAATGGGCAGGAAATGCGTTCGCCGGTTGTAGGTGCTGTAACGGTTTTCTTTGAATTCATGAGTCATGTTATAGCCGCCGCCCATCCGGTCGAGCAATCGCCAGAAGCCTTGATACTGAAACTCCGGGAAGTAGGTGACCGCATTCTGCGCCGCCGTGACCGCCGAACTTTGGCTGGTGCTGACACGGGTGGTGACCTTTTCATTGATTCCGTACCCGGATTTCAGGGTTCTGCCGCTGGCCGTTGGAGCCTTTTCATCCGGCGTAATATGCATGGATCCGCTTAGGCTGGCGGAGTAGCGGTCAAGATCAAATTCCCACCAGCCGTGGTCGCACCAATAACCATCATCATCGTCATCCCCGCTGTGCCATACCCAATATTCATACCACCAGGGCCTCCAGACGCCCCAGCTTGCCGAAGTGACCTGTGCATTGTTCGGTACGGATGGTCTTGTAAAACTGTCGTTCCGGTCATCCGCATTGGGGTCGGGCGGTGGGTTTTCATCCAAATCCACGATATTCACGTTGATGGTTCCTTTGCCCACGGAACCACCGCCGTGAACGCGTACCGTGATCGTCATGGTCTGCGGCTCATCCGGCGTTGTCCAGCGAATCCATGCGAGCTGGCTGTCGCCCTCCGGATAATAGACGTTATCCACCGTATAGCTGCGGCCCGCAACGTTGAAGGTGACAGACACCGCATGGTCCGGATCGCTCTGTCCGCCGCTGACATTGACCGGTGTGATGACCTCGGTATTGGTGCGGTACTCATAGTCAAAGGCGCTGACCTCCGGCGCTTCCGGGGGTGCTTCATTAAAACGTACCACGCCCAATCCCAAAGCTGTTTTGACTTCGTGGTTAGACCGGATTCCGGATGTCGGGCCATCCCATGCTGGATACCCTAAGTCCGGCACTTCCAAAAACATAGCCAGGGGCAGGTTCTGGAATGCTACAGACGGAAGTCTGGACCGGACTGCCCCGCTTGTCTGCTCATCGTATAATGCCGCCTCCGTGGCGGTCATGGCAATTTTTACTCCCTGAAACGTCACATAGGCAACAGGCTCTATTAACAGCCGGTATTCCCCATTGATTAATACATTGAAATCCATCCCCGTTAAATTTGCAATACTGCGGATGACCTGTTCATCTGTAAAGTATGACTTAATCTGTGCAATGCTTGCCTGTCCCAGACTTTGCGAACTCATGATTTTGGGCAGGGACTGCGCCGGATTGACATAAGTATATCCAGTCATGCTGGGAGACAAGACCGCTCCGTTGGTATACTCCAGCTTAGACACCTTTTGAAAATGCCCCAATCCATCCGGGTGTTTATTTGTTAAATCAATGGGAGCCGTCACAACAGCGTGATCGCTTAGCCTTACTACCGTTACCCTGACACCATCGTTCCCCGGAGTCCATTTGTTGGAATTGGTTCCCTGCCCCATTCCTCCGCCTCCGTTATCCACATTCCCTTCACCTACCGCATAGACAGGCTGACACGGCAGTACAGAAAGAAACAGTATTGCGGCCAAGAGGATTCCTCTTAATTGTTTCAAACACATCCTCCTTCCCAAATAAAAAGGCATAGTCCAAAGACCATACCCTTTTTTCGTGTTCTGTTATTTAATTGCCCATATCACCTATTTTATTCCCATTTTCATACATATCATTTGCCGTTGTCCCCTGTGCGTCCCCGGTTCCATCTACCCAGCCAAATCCCGGAAAATAAGTCTGCCCCTCTGAATTGGTTTCCCCGCCTTGAGGCTGACCGGGCGCAGGCTCCGGTTCGGTAGGCGTTACAACTTCTTCATGCTCCACCGGCGTGGGCGGGGTATCCACCCTGGTTCCGTCCGGCTTCTGTGTGGCATCCTTTTTCACTTCCTCGCTGGGTTCAGCGGGCTTGGTGGCCTCCGGCTGGATGCTCTGCTCCGTCTGGTCGGTCTGCGCCGGCCGGGTATCCACCGGCTGGCTGGACTCCGCGCCGCCTGTCGCCGCTTCCGTGTTCGGCTGAACGACCACCTTTTTTTCTTCTGTGGTTGTTTCTTCTTTTTCTTCCGTGCCTGATTCATCCGTGCGGGTGGCGAGGCTGCTGGGATCGACCACAATCTCCGAGGATGTGGGGCTTTTCTGCGGGAGCGTGTCCTCACCTGCAGGAGCTTTTCCAAACTGCAGGCTGATGGCTGCGATCAGTCCGATGCAGATCACCGCGCCGCCGCCAATGGCAAGATATTTCTTCGTTTTCTCTGTTAGTTTCATATGGGATTCCTCCTTTTCCGGTTGATGGTTCCTCTTGTTACGTCACAACATACTATACATTTTTTCAGAAGTCCAGCGATTTCCCTGATTCTTCCCGAAGTTTTTTAAAACACCTCGATATATCCGGCCTGCACCTTCAGGGTGATGTGCATGGAGGGCAGGAGCCTGCCGCCAAACCGTACCGGCGCCTCCAGCCGGATGACAGCGTCCGCCTCAAACCGCTGGGCATTTTGGGGATCAGATGGCGCCAGCGGCGCATTGCGGATGGTGACCGTCAGGCTGTCCACGGCGAATTCCATCGCCCCGCCGGAATCCCCAACATATTTGATATGTCTGCCGCCTCTCGATTCCGTACCGATGGTGCTGTCAAGGTAAGTATAGATATCGCTTTCGCTGACCGCAGTTTCCCAACCAGTATCACCGTCCGGCAGATAGCCGCCCGAATAGCCCTCGCGTACTCCGTGGTAAACTCCGGCATAATTGTCGTTGACCGTGGAGATAATGGCGTCCTCCACCGCTTCCTTTACCCCCGCCGCGATAATCTGGAGACGGAAATATTCACTTAAACCGCACAGGAGGATGACAAGCGCCAGCGTGACGCCGATCACCAGAGGGAAAGACACACCCCGCCGGTCTTTTATGATCTGTCTGATTTTTTCAGCCAACTGCATCCTCACCTCATTTCCAATAGACTTCTGATTTTCCGGTGGCCTGAGCCTGCAGGGTAATGGGAAAGGAGCCGAACCCGCCGAACAGGCCGATGTTCCGGCGCAGCGTCAGGGTGACCGTCACTTCCTCATTAAGCTGAATCCTGCCGCCCGTTGACCATGAAATATCCGGATCAATGCCGGTTTTCTCCCGTAAAACAGCGGCGCGGCGTGAGGTTTCCGAACCAACCCGGCCCGTAACTTCCGCCTCCCTTACCAGTTCTGTGGCAAAGGTGTCAAGCTGCTGTTTGGCTACGAACACGGGCAGTATCCGGATTGCCAGCGCCAGCATCAGTACAGCGCACAGCACCAGCACAACAACATCAATATATCCCTCGGCGCGCCTGTTTTTTACGATTCCACGGAAACGCTTCAGCACATGGTCACCCCCTGTTCCATCGCGGAGTTTGCGGAGCCGTCCTCCAACATGGGATAATCGCCCACGCCGAATCCCCGGTCGGCCATTTTCCACAAGGCATGATCCAGTTCTTCGTGATGGTCGTAGCTCTGTTCTTCCAGCCAGCCGTCCCTCAATACCTCCAGCGGATTTTCAAATTGGAGGAGATAATCCGCATAATCACCGAACGCGCCCTCAACGCTCAGTTCCTCATAGATAAACTTAGCGGCGGCAATTTCAGACGCCATCTCAATAAGGTCAGGCGCAGGTTTTGTTTTTAACTGCTGGATATAGGCTTCATAGTTTGCCTTTACCCGCTCCTTGAGTTTCCGTTCCTTTTCCATTTCCTGCAATCCATCCGCCTCCTTTTGCCCCGCCTCCAGTTCCTCTTTATCCGGGTAATCCATGAACATATGGCAGACATGGTTCTGATGCCGGACGCTCAGTATTTTTTGTGAGAGCAGTTCCTCCGCGTCCAGCCGCATGGAACACTCCGGATCGCCCGGATGCGCCAGGACACTTTCCCCGGCCAGCAGCCCCTTGGCCTGCTCCGGTGTGAGATATACAAAGCCGCCCGGCGTCATCATGTCAAGACAGTCATCCGGGTATTTCTGAATAAATTCCCGTAAAAACATTGGAATCCCCCTTTCTTAAAACATCCCGCCCAGGCTGGTCACCGCCACATAGCAGATAATCGCCAGATAGGTCAGCAGAAAGCACATCAGCATGGCAAAGGAAAACACCCGGATTTTCGGCGGGATCTTCTGCGCCTGCGCTTTCAGCCGCTGCAGTTCCATCTGTTTGAAGTCATGGGACAGCATCTGGAAATACACCGCGCTGTCATCGCCCCGCAGCACGCCGATCAGCCCCCGCACCACATCGGATAACATGGGGGAATTGAGCCTTGCCTCAAACCGGGTGAGCGCCGCCTCATAGTTGGAGGAGCGCATATCCGCCAGCAGGATATCCAACTCCCCGGTCAGAGCAGCCCCCGCGTTCTCTTTGAACCGTTCCAGCATCCCGATGACATTGCGGCTGGCTTTCAGTTCCTGTTCAATGGTAGCAACGAGCCGGGGCAGTTCGCCTTCAATCTCATCCCTCTTGGCTTTTAAGCGTTCATCCGCTTTCTGGCTCTCCTTAAAATAAATCAGCACCGCCATGATTACCACTACCGGCGATAATAATGGCAGAAGAAACACACAGGGGACGATGCCCAAAAGGACAGCGCCTGATTTGACAAACGCATATGCCTGATAGACCTCCGGGGTCAGATTCATTCCGCTGGCTTTCAGCACGTTGTTCATCCGGCTCCGTTTGTACTCATCCATCCGGATGTATTTTGCCAGCCGTACCGCCACCGTCATCAGGCAGGTTTCGATGGTTTTGGCCGCTTTCTTTTCCTGCTTTACCGTTCCCAGCATGGCTTTGGCCGCGCCGATGGTGGGGAGCCGTAGAAGGGAGGCCGCCAGAAAGAACAGGCCGAGGGCAAGAAACAGCCCGAATAAAAATAACAGTCCCGTCATATCCTCCTATCCTTTCCCGAAGCACATTCCCATGTCAGGGAACTGCCCGTGTCCTTCTGAAATCCTGCCCTGCCGGGGAACCTCTCTGTATTCCGGATATTTTTCCAACCCTGCGATAATGGCGTCACGGTTTTCCGGCGTATCTATATAAACCCCATCCGGGACACCTTCCATTCCATAAACCAACCGGATGCCATCTTCCTCAGCCAATACTGACGCCGCCTCGTCATCCTCACAGAGCATCCGGCTGTCATCACGTTCCACATGAAGAACGCCGGGAATATAAAAGCTGCTGTTATCGGCATAGGCAGGCACATAGCCTTTTTGTTGTTCTCCCATCCTGCTCACCTCCTGTACTCAATGGGACGGGTCAGCTTCACCACAAAGCCGGCCGAGAGAAAGATCACCGCCGCCGTAATGGCCAGAATAATCTGTCCCAGCGGCGTGTGCATCAGGACATGGTACCAGTCCTTGTTTAACAGATACATAAGCGGGATATTGCCTACCACAAAAATCACCATGATTAAAAATTCCTTGCGCGGCTCGGCAATCATATACTCCAGTTCCGCGTTGACATTGCGCATATCGGAGAGTTTTGCCACGATGGGAGTGAGGGTGGTTTTTAGGCTCCGGTCATGCTGGCAGTCGCACAGCGCATCGCACCACTCCCGGAACACCTCGTTGTCGATTCGTTCCCGCATGATTTTCAGCGCCGCCTCAATGTCCGGATTCACCAGCTTAATCTGCATCAGGAAATCCTGAAACACCTTGGAAACAGGCGGATTCAGATAGGCGGTGTTTTCCTCCACGGCGGTCACGATGTCCTCGGTACGCAGGTAGGCCGTAGTAATAACGGACAGCGCCGTTTCCAGCTCTGCGGAAATATCCCGCTTATAGTGGCTGGCGGTCAGCTTCACATACCAGAACGGCAGAAACAGAAAGCCTACCGCCATCACCGGGGCAAGAAAGAAATTCCCCAGCAGGATGGCAAGGGAGCCGCCCGCGCAGAACAGCGCAAGAGAGACCGCGCATACCAGTGAGAAGCGCTTTCCCCGCCCGGTCATTTCCAGGACGGCCTGCGCCTCCGTGATTTCCCGGCGCAGGGGGCCGGGTTTCTTCCTTCCTGCAGATTCCTTGATGTCATCCCGGATGCTGTGCTTTGGCCGGAGCAGGAAAGCAAACAGGCTGTCCGTAAACTCCACCGGCTTTAGGCCAAGCAGTAAAAATGCGCCGGCAATCAGTCCGGCGCAGGCTAACAGTTGAATGGCAGTCATGCGGTTTTTCCCTCCTTCCCGTCATTGGACATCCGGCAGAGCTGAATCAGCATTTCCTGCGGCATCCCGTTTTCCATCAGGCGGCGGGCAAGGCTTTCCGAGATGGGATTGACCTGCCTGTGTTCGCCGGTGATGATAAATTTTCCGTTCTCCACCCGGTTTTCTTGAATCTGGTACTGGAACAGCGGGCGGAAGCTCCTTGTGCCGTCCGGCAGGATCTCACATTCCATGATTTCCATCAGGCGGCGGTCTTTGTTTTCAAGCTGCTTGCAGAAGGCCACGATGGGGTACGCCTCCGTCACAAAGCCCATCAGGGTGTCATCGCTCATGTCCACGGCCCGTTTGCACAGGGAAACCATGCGGCGGTAGGTGGCGTCGCAGCTCATGGAATGGATGGTGGTGACCACAGCCACGCCGGTCCTTGCGGCTTCCTGTGCCGCGTTGGCCTCCGGGCCGCGCATCTCGCCCACCACAATCACATCCGGGTTAAACCGCAGCGCCATGTCCAGCAGGGCAATCTGATCCACCCGCTGGCGCTCGTTCTCGGAATCCCGCGTCAGGGTATGAATGACGGAGTTTTTCACCCGGCCCTCCGAATCCCTGCGCACCAGCGCCAGTTCACGGGAGCCGTTCTCAATGCTGTAGATGCGCTTGCCGTCCGGGATGGTGGTTAACAGCCAGCCCAGCAGTGTGGTCTTGCCGGAGGAAGTCGCCCCGGCCACACAGACCGAGATACCGTAGCGGATGCACTCGGACAAAAAGTCCAGCATCTGCCCGGTGGCCGTGCCGCCCTTTACAAAGTCCTCTTTCTTCATGCTCTGGGGGTTGACGATTCTGATGGATGCCGCCACGCCAACATCCTCGTCCACGATAGGGGATTTCAGCACAGCGATACGGATGTTCTTGCTCAGATGCCCAAGGACGCTGGGACTGGCATCATCCAGCACCATGCCGCTGATATGCAGCATCCGGCGCACCACATTGATGGCGTGTTCCGGGCTGTCGAAGTGTTCCGTAAGTTTCTTGGTAACGCCGCCCGAATACTGCACCTCCACGTCATCCCATGCGTTGAATAGTGATAGGTAATCCTTTGAAGTTATCTCCGGATTTTCCCCCACTCCACACC
>ERZ827490.81-NODE-81-length-152570-cov-56.353119_pt1 | contig 152570 bp, 154 predicted proteins | sample MGYA00519770_ERZ827490 | MGnify/ENA primary metagenome ERZ827490 (study PRJEB31778, sample SAMEA3449324) | human gut metagenome | biome: human gut; feature: human-associated habitat; material: faeces | place: United Kingdom | collected 2010/2012 ... | reverse complement strand
AGATTTTCTTTTTGAATGAAATGAAAAGACATTAAATAAAATTTAAGTATTATAGGGAGAGCCAAAGCTTGGACATCTTACTGCATTACAACTTTTTTATTGTAATTCCACAATTGCATGTATTACTGTTTCATCCTCACTTTTAATAACAATTACATATTTGCCATCTTGTTCAACATACTTACAATTCACCTTTTCTCCAAGTTTAATCTCTTTTTTATAAGTTATTCTTACATAATCAAATGGTCTTTTATTATATATTTCATCTGGTAAAGCTTCATATGCCAAATCTAAATAGTATAAATTATGCATATGCTTATTAATATCTATATCTTTTCTAATCACTTCATATTTAATTGTATTCGAAAATTCTTCTGGTATTTTTACTTTATCTAAACTATTTTCTTCAAATACAGTCTTTTTCTCTGGTTTATATGCATTAATTATATTTTCTGTTAATCTCGACATTTTCCCTTTTTCTGTATCAATTAAAGCCCATTTTGAAGTAGCTATTGCACATAAATTGTTATTATTATCATATATTTCATAATCACGATAAGTAAAAAATTTATTCATTCCTTTTCCCCATGTATTTACTGTTAATACTTGCCCATAAGTTGGTCTATTAATTACTTTTAACTTCCAATCTAATAATATCCAAGTTACTTTTGTTTCTTTTATATTATTTACACCATAGCCTACTAAGTCTGAATGATAACACGCTATATTTTCTAAAATTTCTAAAACTGCTCTATTTTTTATTTTATTATCTTTTCCTATATCTTTTAATGGAATCTTAAATTTCTCTGTATATATCATTATTTTCTCCTATTATATTTATAATTAATTTCTCATATTTTGCATAAATTATAGCACAAATTATTTTCTTTTACAAATAACTTATGCTATAAAAATTATTCTTAATATTTACAAATTTTAATATCCTGGCTTTTTCAATAATTTAAACATATTCTTTTTATATTCTTCTACACCTGGTTGGTTAAATGGATTTACTCCTAAAATACTTCCTGACATTGCACACGCTTTTTCAAAGAAATATATTAATTCTCCTATATTAACTTCATCTAATTTGTCCATAGTTATTTTAATATTAGGCACATCACCAGATACATGCGCTTTTATTGTTCCTTCCATAGCCTTTTTATTAACATAGTCTAATGTCTTTCCTGCTAAATAATTTAATCCATCTAAATTATCATCATCTGAATTAATTTTTATATCAGAATTAGAATTTTCTACTGCAAGAACTGTCTCAAATAAACATCTTCTACCTTCTTGTATATATTGCCCCATTGAATGTAGGTCTGTTGTGTTATTCACTCCTGCTGGGAATATTCCTTTTTGTTCTTTTCCTTCACTTTCTCCAAATAATTGTTTCCACCATTCTGTTAAGTAATACATTTTAGGTTCATAATTGACTAGTATTTCTGTATTTTTATATAATTTATATAGTATATTTCTTATAACAGCATATTGATAACATTCATTATATTTTAGATTTGGATCATCATATCTTTCTTGTGCTATTTTAGCTCCTTCCATAAGTTTATCAATATCAATTCCAGCTGTTGCAATTGGAAGCAGTCCAACAGCAGTTAATACTGAATATCTTCCGCCTACATTGTCTGGAACTACAAATTGTTCATATCCTTCGTTTTGCGCAAGTACTTTTAGTGCTCCTTTTGCTTTGTCTGTTGTAGCATAAATTCTACTTCTTGCTTCATCTATTCCATATTTGTTTTCTAATATTTCTCTAAAAATCCTGAAACTGATTGCAGGTTCTGTTGTTGTACCAGATTTTGATATTACATTAATAGAAAAATCTTTATCTCCAATATATTCAATTAATTCATTAATATAATTTGGACTTAAATTATTTCCTACATATAATATTTGAGGATATTTTCTTTGTTTTGCTGATAACATATTATTAAAAGAACTAGTTAATGCTTCTATTACAGCTCTCGCACCTAGATATGAGCCACCAATTCCAATAACTACTAAAATATCAGATTCTTTTTTTATTTTTTTTGCTGCTTTTTTTATTCTTTCAAATTCATCTTTATCATAATTAGTTGGTAAATCTAACCATCCTACAAAGTCTTTTTCATCATTTGCTCTTCTATGCAAATCTTTATGAATAATTTCTACTTGTGCCTTATACTCCATTATACTTTTTTGTGTTACTCCACTATTTTTAAAGTCTAACTTAATTTCTGCCATTATTATTCCTCCTCTTTTTTGAATTATAGCTATATTATATATAAGATATTTTTTTATTTCAAGTAAAATAAAAATTAAGTTTCAGTATTTTTTAATAATCAATATAAGAATAAAATTTATTTTACAACTTCATTCATGACTTTTGCTAAATACTTCATACTATTTAAGCATTGTTCTAGTGTATTTCCAGTTGCTCCTACTTCTATAATACTAGCATATTTTCCGGAATGCTGATTATATCTAGACTTTGTTAGCATTATTGGTTTAAATAACCCTGGGTACATTTCTTCTGCTTTTTCTTGTACTTTAATTGCAAATTTTAAATTCTGATTCCAATTTGGATGCCATAAACCTCCTTCATTTGTTCCGAATTACAAACATTATCTGTGCTGCTTCATCAGTATCTCCTATTTTTACTGTTGGTGCATAATCGCTTCTACTTCCTACTGCATCTCTATGTACATCTATTATTATATCTGATGGATTTGTCTTTAATATATTCTCTACAGTTGCAAGTGAACGTGTATATGAACCATTATATGATGGATAATCATGATAGTCTGTATTATGTATTACATTATATTTGTACTGCTTTAGCTGATTTTCTAGTTCTGTACCAACTCTTACTACTGTAAAATTTAAATCTGTAGTTCTAAATGTTCCTGTTGGTGTATATGGATATTTATCACTTGAAGTATAACTTTCACAACTATGCGTATGAAATAGTATAATATTTTTGTTCTCTATTGTTATATCTGGATTTAACATTTCTTCTGTTAAAGTATAGCTCGTCTGATTTTTTATTTTCACACTTTTGTAAGTTACATTACTATTCTCACTAATTGGATTTTGCGTAATTACTTGCGTTTGTAACCCTTCTTGAGCTAATTGTATCTCTTGTTTTTCTTCTGTTTGATTTTTTTCATTTTCTTGTATATTTTCGTTATTTTCTTTATTAGTTATTTCTTCACTTTCCTTAATTGCATTCACTGAACTAATTTGTGTTTTTAACATTTCTTGTAGTATATTCTTATTTTCTTTTTTATCATCTTCTTTTGCTATATTTTTATATTCTTCATTTATACTTGACATAGTTGGAATTGTCTGATCCATACAATTTATCATACTAAATTGTGACAAAGCTTTTATTCCATTTTCTATTTTTTGTACACCTTTTGAGTTTTCTTTTGTGTCTTTATGAAAAATTTTACTAATCCCTAGTACAACAACCACTAAAAAAGTAATTCCTATTATAACTTTAAAAATATCTCGCATTTTTAATACTGTAACATTAAACATATTTTTCTCCTTATCTTAAGTCTCTTATATGTATATATATTCAGTTACAAACTTAAATATGCAAAATTTTCCTATAATATAAAAAACGTAATTCAAAAACTTTTTCAGTAAAAACTGATAAAATTTCGAATTACGCTATGATTATTATTTTATTTTTCATTATCTAGATTTTTTTCCAAAACCAATCTAAACTGTTATCTATACTTTTTTTGCCTTTACTTTTTGCTTCTAAATCATCTACCCATAAGTATGAGAAAAACGTCATTAAAACAAAAATAAAATCAATTACAATACATCTCGATAATGTTGTCAACAAATATCTATATTCTTCTGATAGTGTTGCTATTTGTGCAACATGCACTACTAATATTATTAAATAAGCAAATAACATAATTGCTCCAATAAAACTTTGTTTTACCTCTTGAGATAAAAATATTAATAATATAGTTACTGCTAACATTAATAATAATGTAAGTGGATTAGACATATCAAATATAAACATATTTTTCCCCTCCATTTTTTCTTTTGTCTTTTTTTATAAATTTATAATATCATTAATTTGTCTTTTTATCAACATTTTAATATTACATTTTCATTACAATTTTATTACGTATTTATATGTAGAAAATATGAAAATCTGCTTATTTTAATTTTTCTTCAATCAATTTTGCTATTTCTTTCGCTTTTTTTGTTATATATTCTTGGTCTTCGCCTTCTATCATTACTCTTACTAATGGCTCTGTTCCTGAAGGTCTAATTAATACTCTTCCATTACCAGCAAATTCTTTTTCTAACTTTTCAATTGCATTTTTAATATCTTTGTCTTTATCATAATCATATTTTTTGTTTGCATTTACTTTACTATTTATTAATACTTGTGGATACAATTTTACTGTTTCTCCAAGTTCTGAAGCTTTTTTCCCTTCTTCTAATATTGATTTTATTAACATTAAAGATGTTAATATTCCATCTCCTGTTGGATTATAATCTAATAAGATAACATGACCTGATTGTTCTCCTCCTAGATTAAATCCATCTTTTAACATTTCTTCTAGTACATATCTATCTCCAACTTGAGTTTGCAATAACTCTAACCCATTATCTCTGGCATATTTATTAAGTCCTAAATTACTCATAACAGTTGCTACTATTGTATCTTTGTTTAATTTTCCTTTTTTTCTTAAGCTTTGAGAAATAATAGCTAATAATTTATCTCCATCTATTTCATTTCCCTTTTCATCAACAGCTAAACATCTGTCTCCATCACCATCATAAGCAATCCCTAAACTTAATTTGTTTTCAACAACAAATTTCTTTAGTCCTTCTAAATGAGTTGAACCACAATTATGATTAATATTTATTCCATCTGGATGATTATTAATAATTTTATATTTTATTCCTAATGCTTTAAATACTTTTTCTGCAACCACTGAAGTAGCTCCGTTTGCTGTATCAAGACCAACAACAAAATCTTCTCTATTATATTTTGCAATATCATCATCAAAGTTTTTCCTAAAGAAGTATACATATTCATCTAACATTTCTAATGCATATTCTGAAACTCCTATTTTATCATTAACAGCTGTCAATTCTTCTAGTTTTCCAGATTCCATAACTTCTTCTATTTCCTCTTCTAGGGAATCTGGTATTTTCATTCCCTTATTACTAAAATATTTTATTCCATTAAATTCATATGTATTATGTGATGCTGAAATTACAACACTTGCATCTGCATTTAATTTTCTTGTTAAATATGCTACTGCTGGAGTTGGTATTACTCCTAATAATTTAACATTTGCTCCATAGCTTAGAAATCCAGCTACCATAGCGCTTTCTATTAGTGTTCCAGATATACGAGTATCTCTTCCTATTAAAATTGTAGGTGTATGATCTGTATGTTTTGATAATACATATGCACCTGCTTTTGCTACTTTGTATACTAGCTCTGGTGATAATTCTGTATTTGCAATTCTTCTGATTCCATCAGTTCCAAAATATTTTCTCATATTTTTTACTTCCTTCCTAACCTAAAAATATTTTAATCTTTTCTTACTAAATTCATTAACATTGTTCTTAATGACTCGCCTTTTAACATTGCAAGTTTTTCTTTAAAACTTAATTCTATTTTATGTGGTTCTTCTATATCTATTCTTTTATTTTGCAATACTAGTCTTGGATTTATAGTTGTTAATTCTTTTAACTTTTCTTCTCCTATTAATTCGTTTATTTCCATTAAAATCTCTGGAATTTTAGGGTATATTGTATTTTGCCTATGCACATCTGAACCTAACATATGAATCATATTGTTTTCAAAGAATTTTTTTACTATTACTTGTGCTTTTTCTCCATATTGCCCAATTATACTTCCGTAATTAGCTTGCATTAAAACACCTTTTTGTATTAAGTCATATATTAATTCTGGATCTTGTTGTACAAAACTGTATCTTTCAGGATGTGCTAATATTGGCACTATTTTATATTGTTGCATTTCATAAATAATATCATATAAATTAAGTGGTTCTGCATTTAAAGGCATTTCAAATAATACATAACTTGTATTATTCATCGTAGTTGCTTTGCCTTCTTCTAATAATTTTATAATATTTTCTGACATATATATTTCATTTCCTAAATATAGTTTTATATCTATATTTTTTGCTTCTAAATTTTCACGTATAGCATCAAGCCATACTTCTCTTTCTGGTGAATTTGTTTCATAATATCCTTCCATATAGTGTGATGTTAATACTATTGAATCAAATCCTACACTTTTTGCTTCTTTTATTAAATTAAATGTTTCTTCTATACTTTTTGAACCATCATCTATGTTTGGTAGTATATGTGTGTGTATGTCTATCATTTATAGCTTTCTCCTTTTGTTTCTTAATTTAGTTTCTTTTTTTCCTCATCTAGATATTTGTTTATTTCATTTAATATCTCGTTTGTTTTTTCTATTGATATTTCCTCTTTACTATTTACTATTATTTCTTTGTTTAGTGTTTCTTGTTTTGTTCTATTATCAACTTCTTCTTTCTGTCCATTTTCTACTCTTTTATTTTTACTAACTGTAGAATTTTCTTTTAATAAATCCGATGTTCTATTATATATTGGTTTTTCATTTCTTTGGGTTTGAGTTCTTTTGGAAGTTTTTGTATGCCTAGTTGATGTTGAACCATAATAATAACTTTGTTCATATTTTTTAGCTGACATTGGTATCTTATTTAATACTATTCCAGAAATTTTTCCTCCAACATTTTGAATATTATTTATTACCTTTTTTAAATCTTCTTTTTTAGTCTGTTTATTTGCAGTAACTATTATTGTAGAATCTACTAATCTTGTAAGTATTAATGAATCTGTTACTAATTGACTAGGTGTTCCGTCTATTATTATTACATCGCACATATCTTTTAATTGTTCTAATAAATTTACCATTTGTGGTGCAATTAATAATTCAGATGGATTTGGTGGTATATTTCCTGCTGAAATTAAATATAAATTATCAATTTCTGTTTCTTGAATATAATTTGTTAAATCATCACTTGCTTCTTCATTATCAATTATTCCTGATAAGTAATTGGATAATCCAGGTCTTGGTGATACTCCAAAAATTGTATATTGTCTTCCTTTTCTCATGTCTGCATCTATTAATACAACTCTTTTTCCAGCTTGTGCAAATGTTACTGCTAAGTTTGATGAAACCCAACTTTTTCCTTCTCCTGGCAAAGTTGATGTCACTAATATTGTTTTTAATTTTCCCTTTGTACTCATGAATTGTATATTAGTTCTTAATGTCTTAAATATTTCTGAAATAGGAGATTTTGGATCTTGGTGTGTTATTACTTCTTTTCTCATTATCTTTTACCTCCATTTCTTCTTTGTGGCTCTGCATTATATATTGGAATTGAAGCTATTACTGGTAATTTAAATTCCTTTTCTATCTCTTCTGCAGTTTTTACTGTTGTATCTAACATATTTGATAATAATACATAAATTACTGATACAACTGCTCCTATAAATGCAAATATTATTATATCTTTTTTATGATTTATATTTGATGGAGTATATGATATTTCGGCTTTATCTACAACTTGTACATTTTCTATGCTATATATTTCTTTTACTTTTGCTGTAAATACTTCTGCTATTTCATTTGCTATTTTTGCAGAATTTACTGGTTCTTTTGTTGTTACTGTTATTTTAATTATTTCTGTATCTTTTACAGAACTTACAGTTACATTATTTTTTAATTCATCTTCGCTTATTGTTGTTCCTAAATTTAAATTTGTTATTACTTGTCTTATTATATTTTTACTTTTTACTAGTTCGCTGTATGTTGATACTAATTTTGAATTTACTGTTATGTCTGTCGCTGTTGATGTTGTTATTGTATTTGAATTTGATTGATTGCTGTTTTGTGATGCTAATATTAGTGTTGTTTCTGCACTATATAGTGGTACTTTAAATCCTACTGTATATATTACTCCAATTCCCATAAATATTAGTATTATTAATATTATTTGTAATTTCTTAGTCCAAAATATTTTTAATAGTTCTTTTAAATCTATTTCTTCCATGTTTCCCCCTTATTTTCTTTTCTCTTTTTTCTTTTGATTTTCTGCTTGTTGTTTTCTTGCTTATGATACTTTTATAGTATACCTTTTCATTTTCTTTTTTGCAAGATTTTTCTGGTATTTTTGTTAAAAAATTAGCATTTTATTGGCTCGTATAGTTTTTATTTCTATAATAGTTTTAACTTTCTAGTCTTTAAATTAAATATTTTAGTATTTTTTACATAAAAAGCAGTATCAAGATTAAACTTCAATACTGCTTTTGCCTATTTAAACACTTTATTTTCATTAATGTATTAAATTATAACTTTTCTATTTTGCGTATTAACTATCAATTATTGTTATCTTAACTTTTATGTTTTAATCTCTACTATATAAATCTCGTGTATATACTTTTTTTCTAACTTTAAATAATTGTTCCTCATAACGGTTGGCTATAATCACATCTGATTTCTCTGCAAATTTTTCAAATTCTTTTATGACTTGACATCCATTAAATTCTTTGTCTTTTAATGTTGGCTCATAAATAATAATTTTGGCATCTTTTTCTTTTAGTCTTGTAATAACTCCTTGAATGGCACTAAATCTAAAGTTGTCTGAATCTGCTTTCATAGTTAATCTATATATGCCTACAACTTTTGGTGATTTTTCCATAACCATATCAGCTATATGTTTTTTTCTAGTTTCGTTTGATCTTACAATTGCTCTAATTAGGTTTTGAGGTACATTATCAAAATTCGCTAATAATTGTTTTGTATCTTTTGGTAAACAATACCCTCCATATCCAAATGATGGGTTGTTGTAATGTGTTCCTATTCTAGGGTCTAAGCAAACTCCTTCTATAATGTCTTTTGTATTTAAACCTTTTATTTCCGCATACGTATCAAGTTCATTAAAATAAGATACTCTTAATGCTAAATATGTGTTTGCAAATAATTTAACTGCTTCTGCTTCTGTCGAATCCATATATTTTGTTTCTATATTTTCTTTTATAGCTCCATCTTTTAATAAGTTTGCAAATTCTATTGCTCTTTCTGATTTTTCGCCTACTATTATTCTTGATGGATATAAATTATCATATAAAGCTTTACCTTCTCTTAAAAATTCTGGTGAAAACATTATATTTGTTATTCCATATTTTTTCTTTATTGACTCTACATATCCTACTGGTATAGTAGATTTTATTACCATTGTTGTGTCTAAGCTCATTGAAATTACTTTTTCGATTATGTCCTCAACTGAACTTGTATCGAAATGTTTTGTTTCATCATCATAATTTGTTGGTGTTGATATTATTATAAATTTTGCACCTTCAAATGCTTCTTTATAGTCTAATGTTGCTTTTAAGTCTAATTTTTTGTTTGCAAGAAAGTCTTCTATTTCTTTGTCTCTAATTGGTGACTTTCCTGCATTTATCATGTCTACTTTTTCTTTTATTACATCTAATGCAATTACTTCATTTCTTTGGGCTAATAAACATGCTATTGATAGCCCTACATATCCTGTTCCTGCTACTGCAATTTTCATTTTTATTACCTCTTTTCAAGTTTGTTTACATATAAAATTCTTTATACCATTCTGCGAATTTTCTTAATCCTAATCTTAGTGGTGTGCTTGGTCTAAATCCAAAATCTTCCTCCAGTGGTTTTGTATCTGCATATGTTACAGGAACATCTCCTGCTTGCATAGGTACTAATTCTTTATGAGCCTCAAAATCATAATCTTCTGGTAATACTTTTGCTCTTATTAATTCTTCTTGTAAAATTTGCACAAAATCTAACAAGTTTTCTGGATGACTATTTCCTATATTATAAATTTTATATGGTGGTATTGGTAATTCATCTTCGCCATTTTTCTTTTCTGGGGCATTTTTCATTACTCTTATTACCCCCTCTACAATATCATCTATATATGTAAAATCTCTTTTGCAATTTCCATAATTAAATATTTTTATTGTCTCGCCTTTTATTAGTTTATTTGTAAATCCAAAGTAAGCCATATCTGGTCGTCCTGCCGGTCCATATACTGTAAAAAATCTTAATCCTGTTGATGGTATATTATATAATTTGCTATAACAATGGGCCATTAGTTCATTTGACTTTTTTGTGGCAGCATATAATGATACAGGGTTGTCCACTTTGTCATCTGTTGAATATGGTACTTTCTTGTTACTTCCATATACTGATGAACTTGATGCATATACTAAATGTTCTACAGGATAATGTCTACAACATTCTAATATATTGTAAAATCCTATTAAGTTTGATTGTATGTATGCATCTGGATTTGTAATGCTGTAACGTACTCCTGCTTGTGCTGCTAAGTTTACGACAATGTTCGGATGATATTCTTTGAATATGTTTTCTACTGTTTCTTTGTCTGCTAAGTCTCCTTTTATGAATTTGAAGTTGTCAAATTTGTTTAGTTCTGCTAGTCTCCATTCTTTTATTTTTATGTCATAGTATTCGTTCATGTTGTCTAGTCCTATGACTTGAACGTTTTTTTCTTCTGTTAATATTCTTTTTGCAAGGTTTGAGCCGATGAATCCGGCTACGCCTGTGATAAAGTAAATCATAAAAAATTATCCTTTCTTGTATAATTTGTATAAAAATCTTTATTATTCAATTGGCTTTTTCTTAAAAACCTTTTCTTTCATTAAGTTTATCAATTGTTTTGCATCTTTTCTAAATATTATCATATTACTTCCAATTATAATTATACATGCAAATGCTGTTACAATACATGCATATTTAATCCAATCCAAATAGTTTTCAATAGTCATATTAATTAATAATTTACTTATAAAACTCAATACAATTATTTCAATTATCATAACAAAAATTCTTTTTATAGCAATACCTTTTTTTCTATTTAATAAATTTTTTGATGCATAGGATATAAATTCTATTGTTCTTATTAATATGGAAATGAATGTTCCAATTGCCACTCCTTCTATCCCCATAAAAAAAGTTAAAACAACAGAAATCGTTAAATTACTTATTGATTCAATCCACGCCCCCTTACTTAATTGCTTAAAATGCCCTGCAGCAAACGTAATTGAAGAATATGGTTGTCTACATGCATAAAATAATTCTGCTAGAATCATTATACTGGCAAATACTGGTCTTATATAGTTTACATCTTTTATTCCCTTTGTGTATACTGTTACAAATGGTATTATCATTACAAAAGTAACATAAAAAATTATTGTTATTACTGAAAAATGGATAAATTCATATAAATTAAAAGTTTTTTCTAAGTTTTCTTTTTCTTCTCTTGCTAACATATCCCCTAATAAAGCACTTACGCCTGATGAAAAAGATTGAATAATTGTTCTTATTCCATTTACTACCAATAAATACACTGAATATACTGAAACCTCTGTGATATTTGCCATCAAAGTTAATACTGCTATATCTGTATTATTATGTATAATATATGCCACATGTTGAGATAGTCCATCCCATTTTTGTTTTAGTTCAAATTTATTATTAGCATTTGTTAAATTAATTTTATATTTTTTTCTAACATATAAATTTTGTAATATTGGTCTCATCACAAATATAAGAGAGGATACTAATTTTACTGTTTGTATATTTTGACCAAATTTTACCAAAAATATTACCGCTATTGCATTTAACACTGTTGTTACTATTTGTATACTATAAGTAATATAATTTTTTTGCTCTGCTTGCAAGTACAAACTATAAGTTATTCCTAAAAAATATTGTGCAAAAATACTCAATGATAAAATTATTATTAAAGAAACTGTATACCAATAATCAAATTGACTATTTATCATTTTAGGATATATTATACACAATATTATTAAATATACAATAAATATATAACCTATCTTTTTAAAAAATGATTCTGAAGTCTTTAATATATCTTGTATTGTATTTTTATCTTTTTTGGCTATTGGCTTATATAAAGCAGCTTTTATTACCGGTCCAATTCCCGCTTCTAAAAAAGTTATATACGCTAAAAATTGTGTTATAGAACTGACCAATCCATTTACTGCTGATCCATATTGTTCAATTATTAATTTAGGAATTATAAAACCACATATAGCAGTTACTAATTGAACTCCTAAAGACAAAATTATATTTTTTATTAATTTCTTTCCTCTCATTTTTTCTCTATCATTTCCTTAATTTTATTTTTACACTTGGCTTTTACTATATAATATAAATATATAAGAAATGTATTGGAACTTTTTATTAGAAAATATTTTACTTTTTGCGAATTATTTAATGTGTTCTTATTAATTTTAAGTAAAAAATTTTTCATCTCACCGCTTTCCAACAATAATTTTAATTCATGTTTATCTTCAACATTGTATTCATATATTTTTAATATAAAATATAGTATAGCCTCTAGATTTTTTTTGCTAATATCACTTTCCAAATTTTGTGCTGTTATACCATTGCATTTTAATATTTCTAAAATTTCATTATTTACTTTTATGATATCTTGAATCTTTCCAATTACATTACTTTTTTTCATAGTACAAGACTCATTATTTCTAAAATAGTTATATGTAATTTTTTTCTCGAAATAAATGCTATTTATATTTAGTAATAATTTAATATAAAATAGCTTATCTTCCCAAAATTTAATATTTTTATCGAATTTATCCAATTTTTCTCTCTTTACAAGTAATCTCCATACATAACATGATACTTTACCATTGTTAAATTCTTGAAGTAATTTTAATTTACTTTCATTATTAGGAAAAATTATATTTTTATAATTGTAATTATTTCCATTAGCAATATTTATATTTTTTTCATTTTTCATACGATAATTACCAACAATAACATCAGACTTATATATATATACATCTTCAACTAATGTTTCTATATGGTCTTTTTCAATATAGTCATCTGAATCAACGAAAGTAATATAACTACCACTTGCAATTTCAATTCCAATATTTCTACTTTCGCTTACTCCTTGATTTGAATTCTTTAAATATTTAATTTGTGAATATTGTTTACTATACTGCTCACAAATTTCGTCACATCTATCTGTTGAACCATCATTTATTAAAATTATTTCTATATTTTGATATGATTGATTTAAAATTGAGTCTAAACATCTTTTCAAATATTTTTCTGCATTATAAATTGGAACTATTATACTTATTAATTCTTTCATCAATTACTCTCCACATTTTATCTTAATATATAAAGAAATTATATGTCTATATTTATAATTTTTCTCTATTTTTTTATTGACTATGTTCAGCTTCATAATTTTTTTTATTGGATTTCTATCTTTTATATCTTTTTTTTCTATGCCTTCTATTAAATTATAAAAATTTTGATTTTGTAGCAATTCTTGTAATTTTTTTAGTTCTTGCTTATTTAAATTCTTACATTGTAGCAATTTTATATTAAAACGAAGAATTGAATTAAGAATAAAAACCTTAACTTGTTTTTTTATATATTCATTTACTTGAAATTTTTTCAAATATAATTCTTCAATATGATAAACATATAATATATCTTTTATGTTTTCAAATATATCTTTTACGTTTTTTTGGTTAGTTATACTATATCCATTTTTAAAATAATGATAATATGGACAAGCAATTAACATTATTTTTTGCGCTTTATAAAATAACTCAAAATTAACTAACAAATCTTCACCTTGTTTTATATTTATTTTAAAATTATAATTATCTAAATCAAATAATTCTCTTTTAACTATTTGATTAGCCAAATTATTTAAATCACTAGTAGTCAAAAGCATTTTATATAATTCCTGTTTTTCTTCTTCTTCAAAGCACATATTATTATATTTTTCAATATATTTTTGTATTTTATGACTAGGCTCATATAAAAAACTAAACTTGATAATATCAGCATTAGTATTTTCTATTCTTTGCACCAAATTTTCAATAGTTATTAATTCAATCCAGTCATCTGAATCAACAAACATGCAATACTGACCTGTAGATTCTTTTATTCCATTCAATCTAGCTATTACACATCCTTGATTTTTTTGATTTATTTCCTTAATTCGATTATCTTTTTTTTTATATTCTCTTATAATATCAGTTGAATTATCAGTCGATCCATCGTTTACAATTATTATTTCCAAATTGTTATATGTTTGTGCTATTATACTATCTAAGCATCTTTTTAAATATTTTTCAGAATTATATACTGGTACTATTACGCTTACTTTCATTTTTTCTCCTTCTTATTTCTAGTTGAATTTTTCACAATATTTAATGCTATTTCTCTGTGCGCTTCACATTCAAGAATATTTTCTAATATAATACATTCCTTTTTTGAATATAGTAATTCAGATAGTTTATAATTGAACAATTTATTAATTATTCTAAAAACAATATTACTACTAATCTTTCCAAGGAAACCATTAAAATAATTACTCTTTATTATATTAGAATATTCTATATATTTTTCTTCAACAAAATTTTCTTTTAAAATATCTTGTGACCTTTTATAAAATTCATTCATTATATTATTGGATTCTTCTTCTTTTGCCAATCTAATAACATTATTATTTTTTACAATTAGAATAAACTTACAATTATTTTCTTTTTCAATATCTACTTCAATTAACAATGATGTTTGCCAATATTCATTATTAGAATTATCAAACAAAAAATTTTCTTGTCCATATATTAAATACGCTCCATTATATTCCTCCATGCACCCAATACAATGTGTATGCTGGGCAATAATATAATCAGCACCTACCTCAGCAAATTTACAAAAAATCCTTCTTAAATTTGGAGATGGATATCGATAGTGTTCTTTCCCTCCATGGTATAAAACAATTACTTTATCACATTTTTCTTTTAATCCTTTTACATCATCAAAAGCATATAAAATATCAAATGGATTTGCTCCCATTGAATTTTCTGTAGCTATAGAAAATTCGTGCTCAGCACAACAATATATTCCTAATTTTAGATTTCCAAATTCAGCAATATGAAATTTTCTCATTTCTTTGAGATTTTTTCCGACTCCAGCATATGAAATATTGTTCACTTCTAATATTTTGCAAGTTGATTTTAATCCTTCTTCTCCTTGATCAAAGATATGATTATTAGCCAATGTATAAAAATATGGATTTATTTTTTTTAAACCTGTTATTGACTTTGTTGAAGCAATTAAATTAGGGCCACACTTTTCAATAGGAGTCTTTTTATCAACTAACGGAACTTCTAAATTCATGATTATATAGCTTGCTTTATCCATTATTTTTGATAAACCTTCTCCTATTAACTTTTCTTTTTTACCATTTTCGAACAACTCTTCATTACTTTTTGTAGGAACGATATCCGCTCCAATTAAAACATTCATTTTATGCTCCATTTCCATTATATTTGTTTTTTGGTAATTTTATCATATCTCCTAAAATTTTATCATATCTTTCTGGAGAAAATTCTTCAAATCCTGAACCTGGATAAAATGTTAACTCTCCAAAATATATTTTTCCATTAGCCTCATAGAAGTCAACTCTTACAAATGGTATATTTAATGAAAGTTTTTCTGATAGCTTTATCATTTGTTCATAATTTATTGGTTTTTTTATATCTTCGCTAGAATTTGGGTAATGCCTTGTAAATGGCATCTTGTTCCATTCTAAATCATAAAAATCAACATGTAACCCTTCTTTTGAATTTCTGCTTGAACACACAAATGAGCATTTGACCTTTCCATTGAAACACATAAACTTATAATCTCTTAGACCTATTTCATTTTTGTTTTCAATATATGTTTCTGCAATTATTCTTGGTTTTATATTTTTATAAGGCCATTCTCTATGAAGATAATAATATTTTCGTTCCATCCATTTGTCTACTTCTTTTTTTAGTTCTCTATACTCTATATTGTCTTTATTTTTGCAAACAAAAACATTACCAGAAGTGTGAGTTGGTTTTAATACAAATTGACTTGGCAAGTCTTCAAATTTAATATCTTCAAATTTTTTCCATACTCCCAATGTAGGAATTATGTATTGCTCTCCAATAATATTTGCCACATATTTTTTTGCTTCATATTTATCTACCATTTTGGTATATTCGGGATTCCTATCATATATTTTTAGCCATTGTAATTTTTCATTAAAATCTTGTGGATTTTCTAAATTCAATTTTTTATTCATAATAATTTTATATTTTATTTTTAAATATTTTTCATCATCTAACCATTTAAAATATCCCTTATTCATGAAATATAGTATAATGTTCGAAGGATGTTTTATGTATTTAATTATTTTTTTCATCTACATTTTTTCCTTTCTCACTTTTTCAAGAGTTATCAATCCTAAGAGTATATATATATATGTATTCTTACTATAATAAGATACCATTCCATATTCCAAAATCACATTTAATAGCATTATTACAAGAACTACATTTATATATTTATTTTTTTGGCTTATCATTTTTAAGCAACTTATTATAATATAAACATATACCGAATAGTATAATCCAAATCCTATTATTCCGGTTGTTGCCAATAATTCTACATAATTATTATGCAAATATGTAAACCATCCTGTTGCTTTTTCTGTTATATAACCAGAATTTCCTATTCCTACCCCTAAAATAGGTGTCTTAAGAAATTGATTAATTCCTGCTTTTATAAAAGCTTTTCTTAATCTTGTAGAATTATCTACTTTCCCCTGCCCTGTAAAACTATTTATAGACATTTGAAATCTATCAAAAACTGTTGAAAATATTGGCATTTTAGCTATACAAATAAAAGCAAAACAAATAATAATGAAAGCTATTATTTTTTTAGCACTACTTACTACATTAATTTTCTTTTCTCTTTTTAACACGAACAATAATATAATACCAAAAGTTATTAAAACTATTACTTTTCTACTTCCTGTTCCTAATGACACTATTATAGGAATTATTGAAAGTAAAAAATAACTTTTTCTATTTTTATATAATCCATAAAAAATAGCAATAATAACAGAAATTGAAGTCTGTAACCCAATTGCATTGACATTATTTATTTCTGTTCCAATTCGCTCTCCATTTATAAGTTTATTAAAATATTCACCAACGCCATAGTACATAATAACATAAACTGAAAATATTATTCCCGCATACATTATTATTTTTAGCAATATATTTTCTGCATTTTCTACATTATAAAAAAAATTATATGTTATTAATAAAAATATAGCTAAAATAAATAATGTTTTAGCTCTATTTATTGCCAATTCTGAATTTATTGCCCAAAAATTTGATAAAAAGCAATAAAATGCAAATATAAAAATAATTACAATAGGAATAGAATATTTTACTCTTTTTGTTTTTATTATATTTAAAACTTCTAGTCCTATAAATAATATTAATATTATTTCTGAATATTTTACTTTTTGAGGATCTGCTCCAAACATATAATAAATTAATAAATATGCAAAAAATAAAATAATTTCTAAATTTTTAATTATCACTTCTCCATTTATTTTTTTCATCATTTTCCTCTCTTGTGTTTAGTAAAAATATATCAATACGATTAATCTGCAAAAATCATATTGACAAATTGATTAGATACATCTTTTATATCGTAACCTTGTTCTTTAAAATTTTTAGATGTATCTTCTCTTTTATATTTACAATTATCTAAGATATATTTTTCCCATATATCAACATCATTATTGATACTTAAATATTTAACTAATCCAGTAATGTTAGCTTCTTTTGTAATTGTATCTGATATTACACATTTTAGCCCAGTTGCTTGTGCTTCTATAACTGTATTTGGCATTCCTTCATATAAAGATGGAAATACAAAAATATCCATAGCCATTAGCAATTGTGGTATGTCTTTTCTTACTCCTAAAAATATTACACTATCATTTAATTTTAATTTTTCTACTTGCTTTTTTATTTCTTCTTCGAGATTACCATTACCTACTAGTAATAATATAGCATTTTCATTTTTTATTTTTATTTTTTTAAATATCTTAATTAAAAATTTATGATTTTTTTGTTCATCAAATCTTCCTATATGTCCAATTACTAATTTATTTCCTATTTTTAAATCTTGTCTTACCTTGTCCCTAATTTCTTGATTAAAAATGAAATCTTTATACGGAATAGCATTATGCAATAATTGCACTTTTCCGCTATTCAACTGTTTTTTTCCAAATGTATAACAAGCTGCTTCTGAAGAAGGTGCTATTTTTATATTAGGGATTATTTTAGGCAAAAATTTAAATGTTTTATGTAATAATTTTTTAAATTTTCCTCCTGCAGTTCCAGCATTACTAGTCCTCATTATAAGTACTTTTGCTCCTCCTAATTTGGCCGCAATTAAATCTAATACTGATAATGAATGTTCATTAATTCTAATTACATATTTATACTTTTGTTCTTTAACTATCTTTTTTATTTCTAAAAATGATTTTAAAAATGATTTCGATTTAGGTTGAACATAAAATATTTTTCCTCCAAGATTTTCTATCTCTTCACTATAAAAGTTTTTTTCTTTTACAGAAACAATAAAATCCATTTGATATTTTTCCCTGTCAATATTTCTATAAATTTTCATTAAAAATGTTTCTGCTCCTCCGAGCATTCATACTAGCAGTTATGCATAACAATCTTTTCATTTTTCTCCTCTTCTTCCAATAATTCTTACTGATTTTTTGCAACTACCAAATATTCTTGAAAACCTTTAGCCACAGCGCTTCAATCATATTCTTATTTCACATCTTAAAATTCTTTAACAAATCTTTCAATTACATTTTCCTTTTGAAATTTTTTTGTTTCTATTAAGCACTCTTTTTTCATATTTTTAATAGATTTTGTATTTATCATTTTTTCTAAATTTATTTTAAAATCCAACAAATCATTAAAATCATATATTAGTCCATTTTTTTCATGACTAATTATCTCCTCTACATTATCCCATCTTGAGGCAATTATCGGAACTCCAGCTGATAAAGCATCTATAATCGTACCTGGAATTCCCTCTGTTTTAAATTTTGTAGGAAACAAGAGCAAATAATAATTTTTTAATGTATTTACTGACTTCTTAGAGTCAATACATCCTTTATATTGAATATACTCTGGTGCATTATTTACTATTGTAGTAAACCTATCTTTATATTCTTCATCTATTGGTCCATATATATCTAATTCATATATTATTTTATTATATTCTTCATTTATTTTTCTTACTACTTGTATTGCATCTTCAATTCCTTTTTCATATATCACTCTCGAAAATGTGCATAACTTATATGGTTTATTATACTCAAATTTTAATTCTTCTTCTTTTAATGGAGTAATATTTTTAAAATTGACTAATACTTCTACATTTTCAATATTTAACTTTTTTAATTGTTCTTTCATATTATTAGTTTCGACAAAAATTCTATTTAACATCCTTAACTTTCGTATTAAAACTTGCTTGTTCTTTATTAATCCTGGTAGCCATCCACCTATTACTACATAAAATATTTTTCTTTTATAAAATTTATTTATAATTAAAAATAATGGTACAAAAACTTTAACACCATTCTGTGCTGGAAGAATAATCATATTTTGAGAATTTTTCATTCCATTAATACATTCATAAAGAAAGCTAATAGGATGTTTTTTCCAATTATATGTATCTATTTTATTAATCTTCTCTTCACCATAATACTCACATAAAGCTTGATATATATTTTTAGTCTTTACTGTTTGGCCATCACAAAAATTATTATTACCTCCAAAATGTCCACATACTGATAATTTATATTTTCTTTTACTTACATATTTTTTCTTCTTATAAACCCCAAACACCATATTTCTACACGTATTAAACAAACTACATATAAAATTTTGATGTTCAGCTTCCCTGTACAATTTATAATGCCATTTAATCAAAGCCGTATAACTGTGATTGCTTATACTTCCGTTTCTTTTTCTATACATTGCCAAGTCTTCACTTAGCAAATAGCAATCTGCCTTTTTACAAACTTTTAACCACATTGCATAATCATTATTCTTTTTTATATCTTCTATCTGAATCAATCCTATTTTATTAGCATCATACATTACAGTTAAGCAACCTGGCCAACAGTAATTAAACATACCTGTTTTCGTTATTTTTTTAGGTCCTGTTATTCTTTTTCCATTTGTATTATCGTTTTCATCTATTTCAATATAATTAGTATAACTAAAATAGCAATTATTTTCTTTCATAAACTTAATTTGTTTTTCTAATTTATCATTTTTCCATAAATCGTCACTATCCAAAAATGCAATCCATCTGCCTTTTGCTTCTCTTAAAGCTTTATTTCTACTAATAGCAGCTCCACTATTTGTTTCATTCTTTAAATAAATAATTCTATTATCATTTATACTTTTTACAATTTCATCAGTATTATCGGTTGAACAATCGTCAACAATTATAAGTTCCCAATTACTATATGTTTGAGCAATTACTGAATTAATTGTTTCTTTTATAAATTTTCCAGTATTATATGAAGGCATTATGATTGATACTAATTCCTCTTCCATGTTATCTCCCTAATTACATCTTCAACTTTTCTTTATATTCATCTTCTGTTATCTTATTCGTTCTCAACAAATAATCGCATAAATCTTCAGCCGTATCCATTCCTTCAGTATTTATATCATCTTTTCTAAAAACTTTCAAAACAGTTTTTAAAATTAATTTTAAATCTCCTATAAATGTTATATTTTGTATGTACTCTAAATCATAATTAAGCTTATCCTCCCAAGTTATATTATTTCTTCCATTAGCTTGAGCACGCCCTGTTAACCCTTGTCTAACAGAATGTCTTTTTCTTTGTTCATCAGTCATAAACAGCATATCTCTCACAAGTTGTGGTCTAGGCCCCACAATACTCATATCACCTTTAATAATATTAATCAACTCAGGTAACTCATCTAGGCTTGTACTTCTCAAAAACTTTCCAAACTTAGTCAATCTTTGAGAATCAGGTAATAAATTACCTTTCTCATCCTTTTTATCTGTCATAGTTCTAAACTTATATAAAGTAAAAATTTTCTCATCTTTACCAGGTCTTTTTTGTTTAAAAATCACCGGACTTCCTAATTTAACTCTTACCAAAATTGCAACAATCAGCAAAATTGGAGACAAACATATTAAAGCAATACAACTTAAAATCAAGTCCAATAATCTTTTTATATACTTTTCATATATACCTTTTTTATGTTCCATTATTCAAAACATCCTCTTATAACTTTTATAATCTTATCCTGTTGTTCAGGAGTCATCTTATTATCAGAAGGCAAGCACAAACCTCTTGAAAAAATATCCATACCAACATCTTGATTTTCTCCTGCAATATAAGCATTTGTATTAGCTCTACCATTGCCATCTCTTGTAATAAATGGATTCATTCTAAAAATAGGTTGCATATGCATTGGCTTCCAAATTGGTCTACCTTCTGCATTTATACTCGCAATTTTTTCTAATATTTCAGTTGGACAAGATTTTCCTTTTTTTTCTTTATATAGAGCTTCTTTTTCTCCTCTTACTTGCTTTGTCATTGCATCTTTATCAATAATCAAGCAAGACAACCAATAATTTGGCTCTACTTTTTTGCTATCAAAAGGATTCATTGTTACAGGTAAGTCTTTTAATCCTTCTTTATATTTTTCATAAATTGCTTTCTTTTGAGCAATATGTTCACTTATATGTAACATATTACCGTCTGGCTATTGATGCTATAATATTTGACATCCTATAGTTATATCCGAGCTCCTCGTGTTGATACCAAGGTGCATTTTCTCTTGCTTGTGTTGACCATTTTCTAACTTTATTAGCATCATCTTCACTATTTGTTAAGAACATTCCTCCACTTGAGCCAGTTACAATCTTATTTCCATTAAATGAAATTGCATTATAATCTCCAATAGCTCCTGCCATTTTCTTTTTGCCATCTATATAACAATATGCTCCAAGTGCCTCCGCTGCATCTTCAACTATTAAAATATTATGTTTTTTGCATATTTCTACAATTTTCTCCATATTCCCAGGAACACCATATAAATGTGCCAAAACTAATATTCTAACTTCTGGATACATTTCTATCGCTTTTTCTAATGCTTTTGTATCCATATTCCAGTCTTCTTTGTCTGTATCAATAAAAATTGGTATTCCACCTTCATAAACTACTGGATTTACTGTTGCGTCAAATGTCATATCTGAGCAGAAAACCTTTTTACCATAAAGTGAACCACCCTTTCCATCTCCAACGCCTGTCATTGTATTATATGCTTTTAGAGCTGCAAGTTTTACTGCCAAATGAATAGCAGAAGTTCCGCTTGCTAATGCTACTGCATGTTTTACTCCAACATAGTTTGAAACCATTTCTTCTAATTTATTGATATTTTCGCCAACTGTACTTACCCAATTTGTTTCTATTGCTTCTTTTACAAATTGTAATTCTTCATCATGCATTGTTGGTGAAGATAACCAAACTTTATTTTCAAATGGCTTTATTTCTTTCATTTAATAAAATCCTTCTTTCATTTTTTATATGCTTGACTATTTTTTTCGATTTTCTATCTTTAGACATATCAGTCTTATTTTACACTATTATTACAATATTGTCAATGTAAAAAAAGTCTGTTGCTCATTCTGTAATTATATCCTATTTCTTTGTGTTCATAATGGCGTGCTTCTTCTCTGGCTTGAGTTGCCCAAAATCTTACTTTGGCTATTTTTTCTTCATCTGACATATGTGGTGAAGCTAAAAATATCCTTTTCCCCATTATTTTCCTTCTTTCTTGTTTTTAAAAATAAATATCTTTATTCACTTATTCACTGTATCAACTGCAATTAAGCTTCTTCATTATACCCTTTAGGCTCTCTAAATGTTGGTACAACTTCTTTTATAACTTTTTTAATTTCATCTTTTTGTTCATTATTACAATTTTCAAGTAAGTCTCTAAGTTCTGCTAATTTTTTCTCAATCATTTTCATATCAATTTTCATAGGCTCTGCAATATAAATTTTATCATTTTTTGTTGATTGTAATCCTTCTTCAGACATCAATAACTCTTCATATAATTTTTCTCCTGGTCTTAACCCTGTTATTTTTATTTGTATATCAACATTTGGCTCTAGTCCTGATAATTTAATTAGTTTTACTGCCATATCATATATTTTCACTGGTTCTCCCATGTCAAGTACAAATATTTCTCCTCCTTTAGCTGTTGACATTGCTTGCAATACTAGTGATACTGCTTCTGGTATTGTCATAAAAAATCTTGTAATTTCCTTATGTGTTACTGTTACTGGTCCTCCATTTGCTATCTGTTTTTTAAATAATGGCACTACTGAACCATTGCTTCCTAATACATTTCCAAATCTTACAGCTACATATTCAGTGTTACTGTCCTTATTTTTTGCTTGCACTATCATTTCGCATAATCTTTTTGTTGCTCCCATTATATTAGTTGGATTTACTGCTTTATCTGTTGAGATTAATATAAATCTTTTTACTCCATATTTTTCTGCACAATTAGCAACATTATATGTTCCAAATACATTGTTTTTAATTGCTTCTAGTGGGCTTGTTTCCATTAGTGGTACATGTTTATGTGCTGCTGCATGAAATACTAAATATGGTTTATATTCACTAAATATTTCGTTTAATCTTTCTGTTTCTCTTACACTTGCAACTATTGCATCTATTTTTATCTTTGGATAATTAAATTTTAATTCTTGTTCTATATCATATAAATTATTTTCATAAATGTCTACTATAACTAATTTCTCTGGCTTAAATTTTATTATCTGTCTGCATAATTCTGAGCCTATTGAACCTCCTCCACCTGTTACTAATATTACTTTGTCTTTTATCAATTCTCCTATATTTTTATTATTTAATTTTATTGGTTCTCTTCCTAGCAAATCTTCTATTTGTACATCTCTAAAATTTTGTTCTAAAGGTTTATTTTTTATTAATTCTTTTGTTCCTGGTAAAATTCTTACTTTACATCCTGTTTCTTGGCAAATCTCTAATATCTTTTTTCTATCTTCTTGTGAAATATTTGATATTGTAAAAAATATAACTTCTACATTATTTTCTCTGCAAATTCTTGGTATATCATAACGTGTCCCTAGTATTTTATTTCCTGATATTGCATAATTTACTTTGTTTGTGTTATCATCTATTAATCCTATTACTTTATATGTATCTTTCATACTACTTTTTATGGTCTCTAATAATATTCTAGTTGCATTTCCTGCTCCTATTACTAGTACATTTTTCTTTTCTGTATCTTCTTCAGTATCTTTATATTGACTTGTTAATATCATTCTAATAAATACTCTATATCCTATTATTACAGGCATTATGATAAGTTCTGCTATTAAATTTACTCTTTCGTTTGCAATTGGTATTACTTTTAAAAGATTAAAAATTATCATTATAGTGCAAGATATTGAACATGCCAAAATATATACTAAATAATCACTACCATTTTCATATCTTGTTATATTATGGTATGTCCTAAAGCTTGTTAATACAATCTGATAAATCAATGTTGCTAATATAATTGTATCTATTATATTTTTTTGCATTTCTTTAGATAATTCCACCTGGTTTTCTATAATAATTACAGCAACATAATATGCTGCTGTAATTATTATAATATCCATCATCCTTAAAAAAACGTTTCTATGTTTCTTTATTAATTTCACTTTTATTTTCCCCTCTTGTTTTAAGTTATTTTGTATATCCTGTTTTTGCAATTATGTCATTGCTTATTTGTTTTATCGTATCTGATGGCGAATAATCCTTTTGTTCAAATACCTCTTGATGTAATCTAGTTACATTACTTTCTAATGTAATTGGAATTCCATACCATCTATCCATAGTTTTTCCTTTTGTATCATATGGCCAGCCTAAACTTTCCGTTATTTTAAAGTTTGGAGCACTTGGCAATAATCCAAATATATCATTTGCTGTTATATTTGTATATACTCTTGGTAACACTTGGTCTACAAGTGTATTTAATTGACTAATATTAAATGTCTTTACTTTGTTTACTACTGCAGTTAATACATCTCTCATTCTTTCTGTTCTTTTATAATCTCCACCTGTTGCATATCTAATTCTTGCATATGCTAATGCTTGTTCTCCTGTTAAATTATATGTTCCTGCCTTTGTTATTCCAGATATATGAGGTACTTCTTCTGCTGTTATATTCATTGATATTCCTCCTATGTCGTCTATAATTTCTTTTACAGCATCAAAGTTTACAGTTACAAATTCTTTAATATTTAAATCTAAATTAGTATTTAAAGTCTTTATAGCAAGTGGTGCCTCTCCATATGAATATGCATGTGTTATTTTATCAAGTCCATGCCCTTCAACTTGAACATATGTATCACGATAAACAGAAACTAGTTTTACATCTTTGGTTTTATTATTAATACTAGCTATTATAATACAATCACTTCTATTTCCTTTGTCATATGTATCTTCTCTTGAATCTATTCCAAATATTGCTATATTTCTATAATCAGCTAATTGTTCCTCTGCTTGTGCTGAAACATTCAAATCATTTTCATCTATATCAACTTTTTGTATTTTTGATAATTTACTATTTATATACCAATATGTTCCACCTATTATTATTGCCAATATAAGAACTAGTACTAGTACAATTATTCCAAAAGCTGTTAAACCTTTTTTATGTTTCTTTTCCTTTGACATTTTATTTCCTTCTTTCTAAATATTTTTTGAAAAAGACTATTTTTTTATTGCTACATTTTATCTGGCATTTCTATACCAAGCAAGTTAGCTCCTATTTTTAGCACTTGTCCTACTGCATAAGTTAAATAAACTCTTGCATTTTGTGTATCTTTATTTTCTGTTATGATTTTATTCTCATTATAAAACCCACTATATGCTTTTGCTAAATCTATTAAATATCTCGCAAGAATAGATGGCTCTTCTTTTTCTGTTACTTGTTTTAATACATTTTCAAAATTGTATATTAATTTTATTATATTTTGTGAATATTCATCTGATAATTCTTTTATTTGTACACCTTTTAATTCTGGTATTTTCCCTGCTTTTTCTATTACACTTTTTGTTCTTACATATGTATATTGTATATATGGTCCTGTTTCTCCTTGGAAGTTTAATATTTGATCCCATTCAAATATTTCGTCTTTTACTCTACTATTTGATAAATCGTTAAATATTACTGCTCCTATTCCTACTTTTTTTGCTATTTCTTCCTTGTTTTCTAAACTAGGATTTTTTTCTTCTATTATTATTTTAGCTCTTTGTATTGCTTCATTTAGCAAATCCTCTAATTTTATTACTTTTCCTTCTCTTGTTGACATCTTTCCTGTTGGAAGTAATACCATTCCAAAAGGTATATGTTGTAATCCATCTGTATATTTTTTGTCTATTCCTAGTAATTTTGCTACTTCAAATACTTGCTTAAAATGTAATACTTGCTCATATGAAGTTAAATACAAAGCTTTATCAAAATCATATGTTCTTGCTCTATATAAAATTGCTGCTAAATCTCTTGTTGCATATGTTGTAGAACCATTAGATTTCTCTATTATACATGGAGTATTTATTCCTTTATCTTCTAAGTCAATAATTTTTGCTCCTTGTGACGAAATTAGTTTTCCTGTTTTTTCTAGTATTTCTATCACCTCTGGCATTTTATCTGAATAAAAAGCTTCTCCATTCCATGAGTCAAATTCACTACCTAATAAATCATATACTTTTTGAAATTCTTTTAAGCTTAAACTCTTAAATTTTTCCCATAGTTCTACACAATATTTATCTCCATTTTCTAGCTTTTTAAAATTATTTCTGCATTCTTCTAAGACTTTTTCATCCTCTTTACATAGATTATTTATTCTTATATATATTTTAGTTAATTCATCTATTGGATTTTCTTCTATATTATATTCCTGTCCCCAAAGTTTATAGCCTTCTATTAATTTTCCAAATTGTGTTCCATAATCTCCCAAATGGTTTATTCCTGTTACATTATATCCTAAATGCTTGTATATTTTATATAATGCTCCTCCTATTACTGTTGAACGCAAATGTCCAATATGAAATGGTTTAGCTATATTAGGTGATGAATAATCTATTACTATATTTTTCCCTTTTCCAATTTTAGACTTTCCATAGTTATCTCTATTATTTTCTATTTGATTTAACACTTCTTTTGTTATTATATCTTTATTTATATAGAAATTTAGATATCCTCCAACTACCTCCATTTTTTCTATTTCTTCTGGTGTAGTTTCTATTTTTTCCTTTATTTCATTAGCAATTACTGGAGGAGCCTTTCGTAACTCTTTTGCAAGACGAAAACATGGAAATGCATAATCTCCATTTTGGGAATCTTTTGGCATTTCTATATAGCTTTCTAATTCTTTTTCATTTAAGTTTGTTGCATCTGCTAATATTTTTGCTATTTTTTCTTTAAAGTCTATCATGTTTTTTCCTCTCTTTTAACTATTTTTTTCTATATATCTCCAAGAATCCTTGCACATATCTTCTAGTGTTTTTGTTGCTTCCCATCCTAATTCTTCTTTTGCTTTTTTAGGATCTGCGTAACAAGTTGCAATATCGCCTTCTCTTCTTGGAGCTATTTTATATGGTACCTCTTTTCCTGTTGATTTTTCAAAAGCTTTTACCATATCTAATACACTATAACCATTTCCAGTTCCTAAGTTATAAATATATAACCCTTCTCCTTCTTTTTCCAATTTTTTTAAAGCTGCTACATGTCCTTTTGCCAAATCTACAACATGGATATAATCTCTTACTCCTGTTCCATCTGGTGTATTGTAATCATTTCCAAATACAGATAATTCTTTTAATGTTCCTGCTGCTACTCTTGCAATATATGGCATCAAATTATTTGGTATTCCTTGTGGTTCTTCACCAATTAATCCAGATTCATGAGCTCCTACTGGATTAAAGTATCTTAGAATACAAATATCCCAAGAATTATCAGAGGCATATAAATCTTTTAATATTTGTTCTATAAATAATTTTGAACTTCCATAAGGATTTGTAGTTCCTCCTATTTTGCAATCTTCTGTTAATGGTATTCTCTCTGGTTCTCCATACACAGTAGCTGATGAACTAAATATAAATTTTTTTACTCCATATTTTTTCATAGTTTCTAATAAAACTAAACATCCTGATATATTGTTATGATAATATTCTAATGGCTTTTGAATAGATTCTCCAACAGCTTTATAACCAGCAAAATTTAATACAGCTTCTATTTTATTTTCTTCAAATACTTTTTCTAACTTTTCTTTGTCTAAATAATCTATTTCATAAAATTTAAAATCTTTTCCTGATATTTCTTTTATTTTATCTAATACTTCTGGTTTGCTATTTGAAAAGTTATCTATTATAACTATTTCCTTTCCTGCTTTTAATAACTCTACAGCTGTATGACTTCCTATATATCCTGCTCCTCCTGGTAATAATATTGACATATTAAATTCCTCCTTATCTTTTTTTGATTTCAGTTCCTTGTTTTGTATCTTTGATATCATATCCTTTTTGATTTATCAAGTCTCTTAATTCATCAGATTTATTCCATTCTTTATTTTCTCTTGCAATTCTTCTTTTATCAATCAAATCTAATATTTCTTTTGGTATATCTTGTTTTCCTGAATTTTCTTCATTAATCTTAATCCCTAAAATATTATCAAATTTAGTAAGAATTTCTGCAATTTCTGGATTTTTCTTTTCAAATTTAGCAGCTTCCCAAACGAAGCTCATTGCAAGAGGCATATTTAAGTCATCATTGATAGCTTTATGAAAGCCTTCTTCTATTTGTTTTAATTTTTCTTTGTCTTCAATTGTTAATTTGTCTGTTCCATTTAAATTTAATTGATAACTATTACGTAATCTTTCTAATGACTTTGATGCCGCCTCTAATCCTTCCCATGTGAAGTTTAGTTTATTTCTATAATGGCATGAATAACTAAATAACTTATATGCTATTGGATCATATCCTTTTTCTATAAAATCTTTAACTAAATATACATTTCCAAGACTTTTTGACATTTTTCCACCATTAATTAGTAAATATTCTCCATGTATCCAGTATCTTGCTGGTATCTTTCCACAAGCACCTTTGCTTTGTGCAATCTCATTTTCATGATGAGTCGGAATTAAATCAATTCCTCCTGTATGAATATCAAATTGCTCTCCTAAGTATTTTTTCCCCATTGCTGAACATTCTATGTGCCATCCTGGATAGCTTGGTCCCCATGGGCTATCCCATTTCATCAAATGATTTTCTGGTGCTTTTATCCATAATGCAAAGTCTTGAGGATTTCGTTTTTCTGGATCCACTTCAATTCTTGCTCCAGCTTTTTGATTTTCTATATTTAAGTTTGATAATATAGGATACTTATCTAATTTTGATATATCAAAATAAATTGCTGTTGATGTTTCATATGCATATCCATTTTCTATTAATTTTTCAACATATTCTATCATCTCTTTTATATGTTCTGTTGCTTTGCATATTATTTCTGGTGTTTCTATATTTAACAAATTTAAATCATCAAAAAATAGCTTTGTATAATGTTCTGCTATTTCTAAAGGAGTTTTATGTTCTTCATTTGCTGATTTTAGCATTTTGTCTTCTCCTTCATCTCCATCTGATACTAAATGTCCAACGTCTGTTATATTCATAACATGTTTTATTTTATATCCATTATATCTCAATACTCGTCTTAAAACATCTTGAAATATATTAGTTCTTATATTACCTATAGTTGCATTTTTATAAACAGTTGGTCCACAAGAATACATTCTTACTTCTTGTTTGTCAATTGGTATAAATTTTTCTTTTTGTCTTGTAAGTGTATTATAAAAATATATATCCATAAACTTCTCTCCTTTTACTAAAATTGCCAAAAATATTAATTTTGGCAATTTTATTGCTTAATATTACAATATTATGTTTCAGCACCTGGATCTTCAGTTCCAGATGTATTTGTATTCCCACCTGTATTCGTTGTATTTCCACCTGTGCTTGTATTTCCACTTGTATTTGTATTTCCACCTGTATTTGTTGTGGTTTCTAATCCTGTGTTTGTTGTATTATGTTTTGGTTTTTCAGGCTCTTTTGGTTTTTCCTCTGGTTTCTTATGGATATCACAAATTTCTTCAACTTTTGTTCCTGAAGAACTATTTTTTCCACTTACTGGTGTCCAAAGTTTTAATTGTTCTTTTGGTACTGTCGCACCATAATTGTTTACTTTTGTCTCTGGACAATACTCATTTGCTACTTTTCCAGATTCAGTACATAATTTTTGACTTCCATGTCCTTGACATTTTTCAGGTATATTATTTGATGCAAATATTTCTTTATAAGTATCTGTACATCCTGTTGTAGCTAAACATCCTGTTGTTCTACATACTGTTTGTTCTACAATTCCACTTGGCTTTTGGAAAGATGCATTTGCTAACTTTTTATGAATATCTGTCATTACTGCATCCCATATTTGACCTGCTGGATTTTGAGAAAATCCTTTTACTTCTTCACTGTCATCATATCCAAACCATGTTGCGGCAGAATAATATGGCGTAAATCCACATAACCATCTGTCATAACTCTTGTCAGTTGTTCCTGTTTTTGCAGCTACATCCATTCCTGATATTCTACAATAAGTAGCTGTTCCTCTTGAACTATTTACTGGCTCTTGAGTTATCTTTTTAGTAAGATATGCTGTTTGTTCTGAAACTGCTCTTACTTGTTCTTGTTTTGGTGTTAATACTGTGTTCCCACTACTATCTACTACTTTAGTATAGAATGTTGGTGTAATATAAATTCCATCATTAGCAATAGTTCCATATGCTGCTGCCATTTCTAATGGACTAACACCGTCTGTCATACCTCCAATTGCTAATGATAATACATTATCTTTTTTATCGTCTAATGAAGTTATTCCCATCTTTTTAAGATATTGAATGGATTTTTCTGGTGTTAATTCTTTCATTATTTTTAAAGCTGGTATATTTTGTGAAGTTTCTATAAATTGTCTTATATTAATAATTCCTCTATATCTTTCTCCATCATTTTTAGGTGTGTATCCTCCACCAAAATCAGTTTTTACGTCATCATATACTGTAGCAGGTGTAATTACCTTTTCCTCTAGTGCTGGAGCCACATCTGCTATTGGTTTTATAGAAGATCCTGTTTGTTTTTTCATTTGAGTTGCTCTATTCCATCCAGATCCTTCTTTTGTTCCTAAGCCACCTGCAATTCCTACAACATTTCCTGTTTTATAATCAATAATAGCCATTCCAGATTGTGTTGTTTGCTTTTTACTAGGGCTCGTCTTTTTATATTTTTCTTTTGCATATTCTTCTTCTAGTCTAGCTTGTATAGTAGAATCTACTGTTGAATAAATAGTTAATCCACTACTATACACATAATTTTCTGCTAATTGTCTTGAAATATCTTTTTCATCCATTACTTGGTTAATTACTTGGTCTATTACTGCATCTGTATGATAAGAATAAGTAGTTCCTGTTGCAATAGCAGCTTTTTCAAATTTTAATCCTTCTTCTGCTTGTTTTACAGCTTCATTGTATTCTTCTTCATTTTGAATATATCCCAATTCTTTCATTTTAGCTAATACTGTTAATACTTTTGATTTTATTCTTTCATCTCTTTTTTCTTCTGTGTCATTATTTGAAGCTAACTTGTATGGATTATAATAATTAGGTGATGAGTTAATTCCTGCTAAAAATGCACATTCTGCTAAACTTAAATCTTTTGCACTTTTATTAAAATAATATTCTGCTCCTAATTCCACTCCATGTAGATTTCCTTCTCCACCCACATATAAAATATTTAAGTATAATTCTAATATTTGATCTTTAGATATCATTCTTTCTACTTGATAAGCTTTTGCCCATTCTTTTACTTTTCTAAAAATTCCTGCAAGTCCTGAAGATTCATCATCTTTTGTTATATTCTTTACTAATTGCTGTGTAATTGTACTACCACCATACGAACTATTACCAGTTACAGTGTGTAATATTGCTCCTGCTGTTCTTTTTAAATCTACTCCATTATGTTTATAAAATCTTTCATCTTCAATTGCAACATATGCTTTTGGTAAGTAATCTGCCATATCTTCAAGTGTAATTACTTTTCTTTTTTCATCACCACTTAAATTGGCAATAACTCCTCCATTTGAGTCTACAACAACTGAATTAGATGCTCCTATTTTTAATTCTTCTTTTGTTATTTCAAAATCGTCTCCAAATAGTCCAAAAAACATTCCTGCTACAATTCCTGCACCTATTACACAAAGTAATAAAAATATAACTAACATTATTTTTATAGCCGTTCTCAATTTTGGATGCTTTTTTTCCTTTTTCACTTTTTTCGTTTTTTTATTCTCAACTGGTTTATACATTTTAGTAGAATCATCTACTTTTTTAGCTTTTGCTCTTTTACCAGCTTTTCTTTTTTTATTTTGAGTTCTGTATTGTCTTGTTTTTTCATTACTTTTTTGTCTATTACTTCTATTTTCTCTACTATTATTTGGCATCTTATTCCCTCCTTGCCAATTATAAATTTATGCATGTACATTATATTATATTTTGTAAAAAAAGAAAAGCTTTTAAATAAAATTTTAGTAATTTAGATTAAATATATTACAGTTCATTTAAATAGTATGCATGTTGATCATATACATAGTAAACATTACTTTTTTATATTGTTGATTTATTTCCCACCAATTCTATTATCTTCACTTGGTCCTCATCAATTCTCTTCATTATAAATTTATTCGGTTGTTTTTTTATAATTTTTGCTTCATATATATCCTTCTTATTGTATTTTTCTTTTTTCTCAAAGTCAAATTCATCTTCATATTTAAAACATATCTCGTAATCATTTATATTTATGCCATTAAATCTTTTTTTCTCTATTTTAACATTTCCTTTTAAATTAACAATAATTGCCTCTTCATATATTTGATATTTGTTAATCAGTTCTGTTGGGAAATCAATATTTAAAATTATTTTAGATTTTAAAAGACTTTTTCTTCTATTGTTACTAATTACTAACATAATTCCTTCTTTTTCTAAAATCTGTTTTTCTATTTTCTTAAATTTTTCTATATGATTTGTTACGATATTAATTTTTTTATATTCTTTTACTATTTCTTTTATATTTTCTAAAATATTGTCATTGATATCATTTACCAATATTGATATTGACACTTCTTCTTTTTTCATATTTTTCTTTTCTATTATATATTTTAAAGATTTAAGCATTAATACTTCAAACAACCATCTTCCATCTATTATATCAAAATTATATGTATATAAATAATTTTGATAATCCTGTTGTTTTTTTATTTCTTTACTTAAAATTACCTTATTGCAATTTGTTTTGCTTAATATCTTTTTAGTTTTATTTGCCAATACTTTACTCTTTTTTAAATCCATTTTTTCTTCAGCTTCTATTGGTAATATTATTTTATTTTCTTTGAGTTTTACTATATTAAATAATTTTAATATAAAGTTAGGCTTGTCAGTTTCTTGAATATAATACAAAAAAATCACTCCTCATATATTTTTAATTAAATATATGAAAGTGATTTTTATAATATACTAAATAACAAAACATTTTGCTTTACATTCTTTATTGCTATATAAGGTTTTATATTATAATAATATCTCTTTTTAAAATATTATCTTTTATGCAACCAATACCTATAAATTTGTTATTATTATAAATTTTAAAAGCTCCATCTTTTTCTTTTACTTTTAATTGTACTCCATTTAAGAATAATTTTAATTTTTTATCTTCTAATATTATGTTTTTACTTTTATCAAATAATCTTTCTATTGTTATTAAATTATTATTAATATTTTCTATATTATTATTTATTGTTTCTAAAGTTATAGATTCAGTAATATCAAATCTACCAACACATAATCTTTCTAAATCTGACATACAACCTATTGTGCCAAGCTTTTTAGCAATATCTGAGCATAAACTTCTAATATATGTTCCTTTTGAACAACTTACTTTAAATACAATTTCTTTATTATCTCTATCTATTTTTTCTAAATTCATGTCATATATTTCTATTGTCCTTGGCTGAATTCTAACCTCTTTTCCTTCTCTAGCATATTCATATAACTTTTTTCCGTCAACCTTTATTGCAGAATATATAGGAGGTATTTGTTCTTGTTTTCCAACAAAACTCTTTAATATATTTTCAACATTGCTTTTTTCTAAAATTTTAATATCAACGGCTTGTTCTTGTATCACTCTTCCTTCTAAGTCTTTTGTGTCTGTTTCAATTCCTAATTTTAGTGTAGCTTTATAAGTTTTATCGTGTTCTATTAAATATTTTGAGCACAATGTTCCTTTCCCTATTAATAATGGCAACACTCCTGTTGCCATTGGATCTAAAGTACCTGTATGTCCCACTTTCTCTTTTGTTATTTTTTTTATTTTATGTACTATATCATGAGATGTACATCCTTTATGTTTATTTATTATTAATATTCCATCCATTTTTTTATTTCCTTACAATGCTTTTTTTACTTCTTTTAAGACTTTTTCTTTTACTTGTTCTAGAGTTCCTTGTATTAATCCTCCAGCTGCTCGTGGATGTCCTCCTCCACCAAACATCAAGCATACATCTGAAACATTTACTTCATTTCCTGAACGCAATGAAATTTTAAAAGCATTTTCTTCTTTTTGTCTTACAAATATTGAAACTTCTACACCTTCAATGTCTCTTCCTATTTCAACTAGTCCTTCATGGTCTCCCGGTTCTGCATTTACTTCTTCTTCATCTTTAATAGTGATATATGTAAATGTTACTTTTCCATCTTCTAATAGCTCCATTCTGTCAATTACCTTTTTAGTTAGTAGAAAATTAGCCTTAGTTTTAGTATTTAAGGTTCTTTTATATATATATGGAATGTTAACTCCTTTTCTTACTAATTCAGCTGCAAATTCAAATGTTTCTGAATTTGTTCCATCATGTCTAAATCCTCCTGTGTCTGTTATTATTCCAGTCATTATGCATGTTCCAAGTTCCTTCGTTATTTTCATTTTAAAATATTCTGCTATTCCTGCTAATATTTCGCAACATGCTGGAGAAACAGGATTTACGTAATTTAAATCTCCAAACATATTATTACTTCCATGATGATCAATTACTATTGTTTTTTTAGCATTTTCAAAATATTCTTTTTTAGCTATTCTTTTTATGTCAGCACAATCTACTGCAATTGCTAAATCGTAGTTTTTTATTTCTGATTCTTTCTTTATTGTCTCAATACCTGGTAAAAAGTCAAATAGTCTAGAATACTCAGGAATAATAACATCACATTCTTTTTCCAATTCTTTTAGCATAAGTCTCATAGCTAAACTACTACCTATAGCGTCTCCATCAGGAGATTCATGTGTTAAGATTACAATATTTTGAGCCACTTTTATTTCTTTTAATATTTCATCTAATGTCATATTTATTTCTCCTCTTCTTTTTTAGGCATAATTTCTTTTAATATGCTATCAATCTTTGCTCCATATTCTAAAGAATCATCTAATTCGAATAAAATTTCTGGGGTATTTCTTAAATTTATTTTTCTTGCTAATTCACTTCTTATAAATCCTGAAGATTTCTTTAATCCTTCCATTGTTTCTTTTAAATTTTTTGAATTTAAAATGCTTACATATACTTTTGCATATTTTAAGTCGTTAGTTACCTTTACTTTTGTTACACTAATTAATCCTGTTACATTTGGATTTTTTAATTGATAACTAATGATTTGGCTTATTTCTTTTTTGTATTCTTCATCAATGCGTCCTAATCTATTCTGATTTTCTGGCATTTTATTTTTCCTCCTTTTATAAGAGAAATATCCCTAAAAAGGGACATTATCTCTTAATTTCTTCCATAATATATACTTCTATTACGTCTCCTTCTTTGATGTCGTTATAATTTTCAATCTGAATTCCACATTCAAATCCTTTAGTAACTTCTTTTACATCATCTTTAAATCTTTTTAATGTAGCTAAATGTCCATCATGTATTACTACATTTTCACGAATCACTCTAACTCCCGCATTTCTTTCTACTTTTCCTGAAATTACATAACATCCTGCAATAGTTCCAACATTAGATATTTTGAAAGTTTGTCTTACTTCTGCATTTCCAATTACTTTTTCTTCATATTTTGGATCTAGCATTCCTTTCATCGCAGCTTCTACATCTTCTATTGCCTGATAAATAATAGAATATTGTTTTATTTCTACTTCATCTTTTTCTGCCATTTCTTTTGCCATATTATCAGGTCTTACATTAAACGCTATGATTATAGCATTTGATACTTTTGCAAGTGTTACATCTGATTGATTAACAGCACCTGCAGCTGCATGAATTACTTTTACTTTTACTTCTTCGTTTTCTAGTTTTTCCATTGCTTGTTTTACTGCTTCAACAGATCCTTGTACATCTGCTTTTACAATTAGGTTTAGCACTTTTAAATTTCCTTGTTCCATTTGTGTAAATAAATTATCTAATGTTACTTTTGTTGCACTGTTAATTGCTTTTTCTCTTGCTTGACGTTTTCTTCTTTCTATTAAATGTTTAGCCATTTTTTCATTTTTAACTTCATAGAAAGTATCTCCAGCTTCTGGAACTTCTGTTAGTCCCATTATTTCTACCGGTGTAGATGGTCCTGCAGCTTTTACACTTTTTCCTTTATCATCTTTCATCGCTCTAATTCTTCCTATAGATGAGCCTACTACTATTGTATCTCCTACATCTAAAGTTCCTCTTTGTACAAGCATTGTAGCAATTGCTCCTTTTGATTTGTCTAATCTTGCTTCTATAACAGCTCCTTTTGCTTGTTTATGTGGATTTGCTTTTAATTCTAATACATCTGCTTCTAATAGTACCATTTCTAATAATTGGTCAATATTTTCTCCTTTTTTAGCAGATATTGGTACATATATGGTATCTCCACCCCATTCTTCAGGAACCAATTCATATGCCATTAATTCTTGTTTTACTTTTTCTATATTTGCATCTGGTAAATCAATTTTATTTATTGCAACAATAATAGGTATTCCTGCTGATTTAGCGTGATTAATAGCTTCTATCGTTTGAGGTTTTACCCCATCATTTGCTGCTACAACTAAAATAGCAATATCTGTAATCTGAGCTCCTCTAGCTCTCATTGCTGTAAACGCTTCATGTCCAGGAGTATCTAAGAAAGTAATTTCTCTATCTTTTACTTTTACTTTATATGCACCAATTGCTTGTGTAATTCCTCCTGCTTCCCCTTCAATCACATTTGTTTTTCTAACAGCATCTAGAAGTGATGTTTTTCCATGGTCAACATGCCCCATTACAACAATTACTGGAGGTCTTGTTTCTAATTCTTCTTCTTTATCTTCAGAATCATCAAACAATATATCTTCCTCTGTTACTGTTTCTTTTTTAGTTGCTGTAATTCCAAATTCTTGTGCAATTAAATAAGCTGTATCAAAATCTATTTCTTGATTAATTGTAGCCATTATTCCATATCCTAATAGTTTCTTTATTACCTCTGCAGTTGTTTTTTTCATATCTGCTGCTAAATCTTTTACAGTTACTGTTTCTGGAATTTCAATTTCTGTTAATTGGAATATTTTTTGTTTTGTTCTCTCTTCTTGATTTTGATTTTTTCTCTTTTTGCCTCTTCTACCTCTCTCTGTTGTTAAATCATAATAATCTAACATTCCTCCATCTTGTTCATCAAACATATTTGACAATCTGTTTGCTTGTTTCAAGCTTTTTAGTTTTCCTTCATCAAAATCTCCTGCTGAATTGTTTCTTCTTGATTTTGATTTTTTCCCTTTATTTTCCTCAAATTTATTATTATTTTTTTGTTTATCAATTCCTCTATTATATTCTCTAACACTTTCTTTTTCAACAGTTTCAACTGACATGATATTTTTAATATTTTTTTCAATCCCTTTTTCGTCTAAAGGTCTTTTATTAAATCTATCATTATTATTTCTATTATTAAACCTATTATTTCCGTTATTGTTATTATTACCATTAAATCTGCCATTATTATTGCTGTTATTATTATTAAATCTATTGTTATTATGGTTAAATCTATTATTATTTCTATTGTTATTATTATAATTATTAGAATTTTGGCTATAATTATTTCTATTTTGTCTATTGTCTCGATTTTCTCTATTCATTTTATTTTCTCTTCCAATCGTTTTGTTTTCTCTTTCTTGCTTTTGAGGTTTAGAATCTAATGCAACTTTTTTTAATGTTTCTTCTTTTTTTACTTCTTTTACTTCTTCTTTTTTCATTTCTTCTTTTTTATTTTCTTGTTCAACTTTAACTTTTTCTTCTTTTTTTGGTTCCTCTTTTTTTAGTCCAAATAGCTCGCTAACTGTCATAGGTTTGCTTGGTTTATTTCTATACACAATATTATAGTCTTTGTTTTGTTTTCTTTCTACAAATCCTACATTGTTCTTTTTATTTTCCTTTTTTACTGGTTCTTTCTTTTTTGTTTGTTCTGCTTCTTGTGAAATAATAACTTCTCTTCTAATAATAACAGGTGCTTTTTCTTCCTTTTTTGTTCCTATTTTTTCTTTTTTTACTATTTCTTTTTCTTGCTTTTTGTTTTCTTTTTTGTTTATATCATCTTCAATTCTTTTCGCTTCTTCCTCTTCTATTCCACTCAAATGACTTTTCACATTAATATTTAGCTTTTTTGCTACTTCTAATACTTCTTTACTGGTTAAGTTTAGCTTTTTTGCTATATCATATATTTTTATCTTACCCAATAACTTCACCCCCATTATTTATTTTTTGAATTTCTTTTGATAAGTTTATATCTTCAATTCCTAATATTGCCTTATTTGATTTACCAATTGCTTTGCTTAATTCCTCTATTTTTCCAATTATTATAATTGGCACTTTATATTTTTCGCTTAAATATTTAAATTTATCTTTTGTCCTCTCAGAAGAGTCCTCAGCTACAATTATTAAAGTAACTTTCCTATTTTTTATACTATCTTCCACACTATCTGATCCAAAGCTTATTTTCCTTGCCTTTGCTGATAATCCTATTAATCCTAATATCTTTTTATTTATCAAGAATTACACCTCTTAATTTCTCATATATTTCATTTGATATTTCTTTATCAAATATTTTTTCTAATCTCTTTGATTTTATTATCTTTTCTAAGCATTGGACGTTGTCACATATGTAAGCTCCTCTTCCATCCAATTTTCCAGTTCTATCAATATTAATTTCATCATTTTTATTTTTAACAATTCTTATCAAATCATTTTTTGCTTTTTTTTCATTACATCCCATACATGTTCTAGTTGGTTGATTTTTCATATATTTGTCCCTCCTTTATTGTATGTCTGCTTTTTATTTTTATTCGGTTTCTGTTTCTTCCTCTGTTTCTTTTTTATCACTTTCTTGTGATTTTATTATCATTTCTCTAAATTGTGTTTCTGACTTAATATCAATTTTCCAATTTGTTAATCTTGCTGCTAGTCTTGCATTCTGTCCTGATTTTCCAATTGCTAAAGATAATTGATCATCTGGTACGACAACTTGCGCAAATTTTTCTTCTTCCTTAATGTCAACAGCCAATATTTTTGCTGGTAGTAAAGCTGAAGCTATATAAATAGATGGATCTTCATTCCATTCAATAACATCTATTTTTTCTCCATTTAATTCATTAATTACATTTTGAATTCTTACTCCTTTTTGTCCTACGCAAGATCCTACAGGGTCAATGTTTTGATCTGGTGAATAAACAGCAACCTTACTTCTATATCCTGGATCTCTTGAAACACTTTTTATTTCTATTACTCCTTCATATATCTCTGGTATTTCAAATTCTAATAATTTTCTTACAAAATCCGGATGACTTCTAGATACTATTACTTGTGGAGCACCTTTTGCTCCTTTTTCTACATCTAAAACATATCCTTTTATTTTGTCGTTTACTTTATAATGTTCTGTAGGAATTTGTTCTTTTAAAGGCATTACTCCTTCTAACTTTCCTAAGTCCATTACGACAATATTGTGGTCAGCTTTTTGAATAAGTCCTGAAACTATTTCTCCTTTTCTTTCATTGAATTCATTATATACTATTTCTCTTTCAACTTCTCTTAATTTTTGAATAATAACTTGTTTTGCTGTTTGTGCTGCTATTCTTCCAAAATCTCTTGGAACGATTTCTGTTTCAACTGTATCCCCTTCTTTTAAGTCTGGGTTTATCTTTTGAGCTTCTTTTAAGCTAATTTCTGTATCTTCATCGTTTGCTTTTTCCATAACTTCTTTAATAGCATATACATGTGTTGCTCCTGTTTGATGATCCATTTCTACTCTTACATTTTCTAATGAATCAAAGTTTCTCTTATATGCTGTTACTAATGCTGTTTCAATTGCTTCTAATAAGTACTCTTTCTTTATTCCCTTCTCTTTTTCTAATTCTTCTAAAGCTAAAATTAATTCTTTGTTATCAATTGCTTGATCTTTCATTTTTATTCCTCCCTTTACCAATTATATACTGTTTTAATTTGTGCTATATTTTTTCTTTCAATTTTTATATTTTCTTCTAATTCTATATTTTCTTGGTCAAATGCTTTTAAAATTCCTTGATATTCTTTGTTTCCGTTTTTATCTTTTTTAAATAACTTAATATTAATTTCATGGCCAATATATTTTTTTAGATGTTTTTCTTTTCTTATGATTCTTTCTATACCTGGAGAAGAAACTTCTAAAAAATACTGCTCTTTTATATAATCAGCTTCGTCCAAAATTTCATCTATTTCATTATTCACTTTTTCACAGTCATTTAAGTCAATTCCTCCAGTTTTATCTATAAATATTCTTAAAAAGTAATTCTTACCTTCTTTGCTATATTCTACATCATATAGTTCATATCCAATTGCTTCAATTTTTTCTTTTAATAAGCTTTCCACTCTCTCTTCTATACTTGCCAAAATATCCCTCCTTTTTAACATATCTAATCATAAGTATTTATTTTTTTCTAATAATTAAGAGTGGGATTTGTTCCCACTCTTCTTAAGTCTTTCATAGTTTCCATTGTTATTATACCCAATTTTTGGTATAAATGCAAGCTTTTTTATAGTTTTTTATTTTATTTTTTCCAAAACTACAATTTGGTAAGTATACTCTTTATATTTCGGTTCAAATTTTTTGATTTCAACTTGTTTATATTCTTCTTTATTTTCTAATCTGTTATAACAACTTAAACTACCATCATCAATTATAAATATTCTACCTTTTGCTTCTTTCATAGCTTCTTCAAAACTATATGCCACTTTCATTTGTGGAGCATACGCTTTATATGCTTCCTCAATAGTCCAATTATCCACATTTAAAAAGTACTGCTGATTTGAATCAATTAATGCTGCTACTACTCCTCCATTATTTATACTAGTATATACTATTATATCTTCTGGTTGTAAATTCTCTTCTAAATAAGCAAATGGTTCATCATTAGAAATATCATAATTTTCTTCAATATTTTCCTTTAAATTCATTACTGACATTATTAAAATTGAACCACATATCATTCCTATAATAAATGTTTTATTTTCCTTTGCTAAAAAATAACAAATTGAAAAAATTAGAAGTCCTGATATAGGAAATAAATATCTAGCATATAAAATAGGAGATTTTAATGAAGCTATTGCTGCTATTGCAATTACCAATATATATATTATTATTGGTATTATTCCTTCTTTTATATTCTCTTTCTTTTTTATATTTTTTATAATAATATATAAAATATAAATCAATAGTATACTAGCAAAAATTGTAGGTATTATTTGTTCTAAGCTTCCCTTAAATTGAAAATTTATAATATCAATTAATATTTGAGGAAATTCAATTCTAATCCAAAATCCTCCCCCTACTCTTGTTAGTTGTTTTATAAAGTAAAACATCCATGGAATATATAGTATCACTTGTAACGCTTCTACTAAAATAAACTGTTTTATTATTTTATTTTCTATGCTTTTTCTATTTTTAATTATATAAATAATTAATCCTAAATTAATTATTCCTGCACAAACAAGAGCATAATAATGCATATAACAACTTACTATACTAAATACTCCAAATCGAATTAAATTTTTAGTATTTTTGTCTTTTATAAATCTATTTAAATAAATTACCATTAATGTAACAAAGAAAATTGACCATGAATACATTCTAATTTCTAACGCATAATTTAACATAACTGGTAAGAAGAAACTAAAAAATGTAAATAATAGCCCTGTTTTTGTTCCAAAATCTTTTTTTATATGAGTAAAACCTAATATTCCTAATCCAACAATTCCTAAAACAGAAAAAATTCTATATATAATTATATTGCTTCCAAATAAAATATTTATTATTTTAAGCATCCAATAATAAAGAATAGGGTGTACATCATTTCCGCCTATTGTCCATATTTCACTAAAAGAATGATTTGATATTGCTACACTGTATGATTCATCAAACCATATATTACTATGAAAAGCTGGTATTAGAATTAATATTGTTCCTAATAAAATTATTGCTATATGTAATAAATTTTCTTTTTTTAATAATTCTTTTATCATTTTCTTCTCCTTTTTGTAAATATTAAAGAAAGTTGGCTTAAAAGTCAACTTTCTTTGTGTTTATATTTTTAATTTCTTTCCTCTTGTAATCCTTCTTGTAAACCATCATCTGCTATTTTTATATTTCTAACATGATTAATCTTTTCCCATGTTGTCTCTCTTTTGAATAAACATTTAAAGTTGATTAGCAACCATGATCCCATAAATAATGGATAGCATGCTAAACCTTTTAGCATTGGTTTAATAGGTCTTTTATCTAAATACATTGCAATAACTCCTGTTGCAATTGGTAATAAAAATGTTGGAACTAAATATCTAAGCATATTCATCATTAATTCTGCTTGTGTCATTCCATCACCTGCATACATTAAAAAGTTAGTTGCTAGTAACAACAATGTAAGAATAAACATTGGTATACTTCCTACTATATATAGTAATCCATCAAAATTCATCATTGTTTTGTTTTCTTTTGCCGCTATAGCTAATTTCTTTGTATATTCATGAATACATTGAATATGGCCTACTGTCCATCTACTTCTTTGTGACCAACTTTGAACAAATCCTACTGGTTGTTCATCATAACATATTGCATCTGTTGCCCATCCTAATTTTTTGCCTTTTATTATTCTTTTTAATGAAAATTCTATATCTTCTGTTAATGTTTTTGTATCCCATCCTTGAGGTTTTACTACATCAAATCTTACCATAAATCCTGTTCCGTTTAGTAATGGTGATAATCCTAAATTATATCTTGCTAAATGATAAAATCTGTGCATTGTCCAATAGAAAATAGCATATCCTGCTGTAATCCAGCTATCTGTTGGATTTTTTATATCTCTATATCCTTGAACAACATCTTCACCTTGACACAATTTTTTGTTCATATTTTTAATAAAATCTGGGTGCACTATATTGTCTGCGTCAAATACAAAAAATGCATCATATGGAGCATTTTCTTCTATTTTTTGTTGTAAAAACCAATTTAAGGCATACCCTTTTGTCTTTTTTGTTTCGTCAAATCTTTTATATACAATTGCCCCTGCTTCTTTTGCTACTTTTGCAGTGTTATCTGTGCAGTTATCTGCAATTACATAAATGTCATATAAATCTTTATTATAATTTTGCTTTTTTAAACTTTCAATTAAATTTCCAACAACAGCTTCTTCGTTGTGTGCTGGTATGATTGCCATAAATCTATGGTCTTTCTTTACTTTTAAAGGTTTATCTTTTATTTTTACTAAAGAACATAAACTTACTAATAATTGATATAACCAAAATATTGTTATAATCCAGACCAAAGCTTCTCTTAGTATATATAAATAATCCATTTTTTTCCCTCTCTTTTTTAAGATCTTTTTATAATATTATTATGCCACTTTTTATATTATACTATTGTTGACAAATTAATGCAATATTTTCATTCAAATTTATTTATTTTTTCGTTACGTTTAAAATAAAAAATAACTTTTTTCATTTTTATTGCATATGTTTATATAGATAAAATAAACGGAGGTATTTTATATGCGTGGAAAATATAAAGTTGCAATTGTTGGCAGTAGTGGTTTAGTTGGTAGAACTGTATTAAAAGTTTTAGAAGAAAAAAATTTTTCTAATGTAACTTATACATTATTTTCTTCTAAGAAATCTGCTGGTACAAAAATTAATTTTTTAGGTGAAGATTATATTCTTTGTGAATTAACTGAAAACTCTTTTAAACAATCTTTTGATTATGCTATATTTTGTGCTGGTGGTGAAGTTTCTAAAAAATATATTCCAATAGCTGTTAAAAGTGGATGTACTGTTATTGATAATAGTAGTATATTTAGAATGGATCCAGAAGTTCCTTTAGTTGTTCCAGAGATAAACCCTAAAGAAATTTTTAATAACACAGGAATTATTGCTAATCCAAATTGCTCTACTATTCAAGCTGTTATTCCTTTAAAATTTTTAGATAATAAATATCATATTAAGAGAATTGTCTACTCAACATATCAAGCTGTTTCTGGAAGTGGTCGTTTAGGCATAGAAGATTTAGAAAATAAATCTTATGGGGATTCTTTAAAAAAATTTCCATATTCTATTCACAATAACTGTATCCCTCATATTGATATTTTTATGGACGATGGATATACAAAAGAAGAACATAAAATGATAAATGAAACAAGAAAAATTTTGCAAAAGCCTGATTTACCAATTACAGCAACAGCAGTAAGGGTTCCTGTTGTTAATTGCCATAGTGAATCTATTAATGTTGAATTTGAAAAAGATTTTGATTTATATGATGTTAGAATGTTGTTACAAAATTCTCCTGGGATTATTCTAGTAGATAATATAGAAAAAGAACAATACCCTATTGCTTCTAAAGCAAATGGTAATAATGAAGTTTTTGTTGGTAGAATTAGAAGAGATTTTAGTGTTCCTTATGGCTTAAATATGTGGGTAGTAGCTGATAATCTAAGAAAAGGTGCTGCTACTAATGCAGTTCAAATTTTAGAAATATTATTAACAAACTAGTTTTTAATATTTCTAAATAATAAATCTCAGTTTTGGTTCTTTGCATAAGATGACATGAGGCATTAAACCTATAAATTAAATTTACAAAATGTTGCAATCTATGTTTTGTTTGTGCTATAATTTAAAAGAAGTACATAATTAAAAGAGGTTTTTATGGAACAATATAAGAAAGATATAATAAGTCAAAATAAAGAATTTCAAGATATTATATATCCTTTAATAACAAATGATACAGTTCAACAAATGAAAAATTTCAAACAGCATTACGAAACAACCTGTTTTGAACATTGCTATACAGCAGCATACCACTGTTATTGTATTTGTAAAAAGTTAAATTTAGATTATAAATCTGCAACAAGAGCAGCTATGTTGCATGATCTATTTTTATATGATTGGAGAAAAAGACAACCTGATAGAAAAGGATTACATGCTTTTACTCATGGAAAAACAGCTTGTGAAAACGCATCTAAATTGTTTGATTTAAATGATAAAGAAAAAGATATAATTGAAAAACATATGTGGCCTGTTACAGTAGCATTTCCAAAATCTATAGAAGGCTTTATTCTAACATTTGTTGATAAATATTGTGCTTTGTCAGAATCTTTTGAAATTCTAAAATCTAGATTATTTATGAAAAAAGCATTTAGATATGCTTATCTAGCATTTAGTTTAGTTATTATAAAAATATAATAAGAGTGAATCTTTAAGATTCACTCTTATTTGATGTTGAGGCCCACCTTAACATTTTTATATCTTTATATTTTTTTAATACTTCTTTATACTTATCATATTCTTCTTCCCATAATGTATCTGGTACATTATCAAATGCATTAAATATTTTTTCAGCTTCAGCTAAATAAATGATTTGTTCTTGCGGAGACATATTTTCATATTGCCTTGCAAATTTATATAATTTATCTAACATTTGATTTGCTTCTATAAATGACCAAAAATCTTTTATTTTCATTCCAAACATTTTTATTTGTAGTATTGCATATGCTATTAAGGCAAATATAATAAATACTAATATATATATAATTGTGAGTATTGCCATCTTTTCACCTCTTTAACGTTTTTCACTTTTGTATTTTTTTCATTATAGCACTTATTGTTTTTTTTTGCAAATTTATAATTTTAGCATTTTTCAACCTACAATTTTATAATTCATGCTAAATTACATGGATTTCAGGAAATTAAATTTCGAAAATCTCTTTTTTACTTATATTATATATGTTATAATCATAAAATATTTAAATAAGGAGTCGATATAAATGGAAGAAAAATTTGCAGATACAAAAAAGGCTGGTATCTTAGGAATAATTGGTAATATCTTTTTATTAATAATAAAAGCTACAGTTGGTTTTATAAGCAAAAGTCAAGCTATGATTGCAGATAGCGTAAATAGTGCAGGAGATATTTTTGCCTCTCTTATGACTTTTATCGGTAATAGAATTGCAAGTACACCAAATGACGAGGATCACAATTTAGGTCATGGAAAAGCTGAATATATTTTTTCTATGTTTATTAGTATTGCTATGATTCTTGTTTCAGCTAAGTTGTTTTTTGATTCTATTATCACTTTAATTATAGGCAGTAAACTTCAATTTTCTTGGTTTTTGGTTGCTGTATGTATTGCAACAATTGTTACTAAATTGTTTTTATTTTTTTACACTCTAAAAGCCTATAAAAAATATAATAGTATTCTACTTGAAGCCAACATGAAAGATCATAGAAATGACTGTATTATAACTACTTTTACTCTAATTTCTGTAATTCTTACTTTAGAAGGAATATATTGGCTTGATAGTATCGTTGGAATTGGAATTTCTGTCTGGATTTGCTATACTGGTGTTACTATCTTTATAGAAAGTTATAATGTTTTAATGGATATTAGTGTAGATGATAAAACAAAAGATCTTATTTTAGACATAACACATAGCTACAAAGAAATACAAAAAATTTCTGAAATTGTATCCACTCCAGTTGGTAGTCAATATTTAGTTTTTATTACTATTAGCGTTGATGGTAATATGTCTACTTTTGAAAGTCACAAATTAGCTGATAGCTTAGAACTTACAGTTGATAATCTAGATAAAGTATATAAAACTGTGGTTCATGTTGAACCTGTATAATTCTGCATTTACTCCATATTTGATAAATCTTCATTATTATATGTTTCTTTAACTTTATTTTCTGATTTTGCCATATCTAATAAATCTGCATTTCGTAGTTGTACATTTACTCTAGCTACTAGTTCATCAATGTGAAAAGGTTTTGTTACATAATCATTTGCTCCATTATCAAATCCATTTAGTTTGTCCTCTAATAAGTTTTTTGCTGTCAACATTATAACTTTTGATTTTATTCCTTCTTTTCTAATTTTATTTAATATCTCAAATCCGTATATTTTTCTTTTTTTAATCTACTTGCAATAACATCTGCTAAATTAAATTCATCTTCTATTATTAAAATTCTCATATTTATCACCTTTTTATATTTTAACATTTGATTATTAAATTAATATTAAAATTTTTCTATAATCAATATTTATTTTATAATAGCACAAAAAGTCACTATCTTCTAGTGACTTTTTCTTTTAATCTCTATCTGTGTTTTGGTGTAATGGATGTTCTTTTTCTGCCTCTTGTTCCATCTCTTCTAATACATTATTAATTAGATCTTCTGTATCAATTGTTTCATTACCAGTTTCTAGATATCTTTTTACATATGCTTTTATATATGCTTTTACATCACTTCTATTATATGTGTTTGCTATAGTTTCGCTTTCTAATATTTTAGATGCACATTTATCTAAATATTCTTCGCTAAATTCTTGATGCTCATGTGTATTATTGTTTGGATTATCATCAATATCTTTTATAGAAAAATCTTCACATCCTAATTCTTCATGAGCTTTTATTTTTTTAATTTCTTCTTTTACTCTAGTATTTCTGTTTCTATTCATAAGTTCTCTTGTTTCTCTTGTAGTTGGTCGTATATTAGAAGTTTCAATTGGTATGCTTATTGCTTCTTCATTGTCTTGCGCTGGTGTTCTAACCAATGATGGCTCTATAGTTCCCATATTTCCTATATCAACTGCAATTTGTGTTTCTGTTTTTCCTTTTATTTTAAAAATAGAATTTACTTTTTCTTCTTCTATTTTGCTTCCGTCTCTATTAACACTATGTACATTTTTAGTAGGATTAGTTCCGTATGCTTGTTCTATTGTATCAATTTTTTCTGCTGAACCATCTTGTTTAATTCCTACAAATGAAAATTTAGTAGTATTACCCGCTTCTTTAAATTTATCAGAATATACAATTGCAATTTTTCTATACCCTTTTCCTTGTACATTAAGTAAAGATGCCATTGTATCTTTATCAGTCACTTTTTGCTCTGTTTTTATTTCTTGCTTTGTAGAAATACTTTCTACTTGTTTCTTACTTAAAGTCTTCTTTTCTTTATCAGGATTTTTATCTTTTTCTAAATTTTCTTTTTCATTATCTTCCACTGTTTTTTCTGAATCTATTTCACTTATTTTCTTTATTTCCTCAACAGTAATTCCTAATTCTTTTGCAACTTGTTCTAATCTTTCTTGCTCTATTTCGTTTAAATCTAAAATTCCTTGTTTATCTAAGCTTTGTAAGCTTTCTACTAAACCTTCTACATCTTTATATTTTTCATTTGGTGTTATAAAATTAAATTGATCAGAATTATTGTTTCCTCCTAATACTTCTCCATCTTCTGTACAATATCTTTCTATTTCAATTTTGTTTCCATCATCTTTCTGTTTTTGTTCTAATACTAAATAAATATCTTTCGGTTCATTATTTATCTCTATTTTTCCTAAGTATTTAATATTCAATACTTTATTTTCAGGCAATTCCTTTTGATAATCTGAATCTAAATTAACCTCTTCTAAATCTTGGTTTAAAATTTCTAAGTCTCTTTTATCTCTTAGACTTCTCATTTTTTCAATAATTTTTTCTTTATCCAAATCTCTATCCATATTTTCCTCCACTATTTAAATCTTGCTATTAAATCATAATTACTTACATCTATAACTTTGCATTTTTTAAATTGATTTATAATGTTATCTGGTTTATCTATATTAGTATTTCTTATATAAACTCTCCCATCTATTTCCGGAACGTCTTGTATTGTCCTTCCTATATAATATTTTTTGTCAAAAGATATATCTTCTATTAAAACTTCATATTCTTTTCCTATCTTTTTTTCTAAGTTTTCTTTCGATATTCTACTTTGTTGTTCCATTATTTTTCTATATCTAGCCTTTTTAGTATTTCCATGAATTTGATTTGGCAATTTTGCAGCAGGTGTTCCTTCTTCCTTTGAATACATAAAAACTCCTAATTTATCAAATTTGGCTTTTTTTACAAATTCTAATAACTCATTAAAATCTTCTTGTGTCTCATCTGGGAATCCTACAATTAAACTAGTTCTCAATGTTACATCTGGTATTTTATTTCTGATTTTTTCTATTAATTTTGTAATATTATTTTTACTTGTTCTTCGGTTCATTCTTTTTAGTACTCTATCAGAAATATGTTGAATTGGTATGTCAAAATAATGCGCAATTTTATTATTAGAAGATACTACATCAATTAATTCATCTGTAATTCCTTCTGGATATGAATATAAAAATCTGATCCATTTAATTTCTTTAATATTACTTAATTCTTTTAACAATTCTGCTAACTTACTTTCGCCATATAAATCTACTCCATATTTTGTTGTATCTTGTGCTATTACAATTAGCTCTTTAATTCCTTTTTTAGCAAGTTCTTTGGCTTCTTGCAAAATATCTTCCTTTTTTCTACTAACAAAAGGTCCTCTTATATATGGAATTGCACAATATGTACAATTATTACTACATCCTTCTCCAATTTTTAAATAAGCAAAATTTTTACCAGTTGTAACAACTCTATCCAAAAATTCACCTTGTTCAAACATTGGCATTTGTGGAATTTCTGTTATTTTTGTTATGGCTTTAGTTTCCGATTTATTTACAATATTTCTTTTTACTAAGTCCTCTACTTTGTCCCATAACTGATTATATTCATCTATTTTTATAAATAAATCTACTTCTGGAAGTAATTTTATTAAATCGTCATAATATCTTTGAACTAAACACCCCATTGCTATCAAATATTTACATCTTCCTTTTTTATACTCTGCCATTTCTAAAATAGTATTAATAGCCTCTTCCTTAGCAGAATCTATAAAACCGCATGTGTTTACTACTATTATATCTGCTTTTTTCTCATCATTCACAATATTAAAATTATTTTCCTTAAATTTTCCAATAGTTGCTTCAGTATCAATTAAATTTTTGCTACATCCTAGTGATACAAATCCTACGTTCATTTTTTCTTCCTTTCTGAGATGAGACAAGAGGGACAGGTCTTAAATGTCTCATTTTTATTTTATAACTTCTTATACTTTAAATATTACTCTTTACATATAAATGAGACATTTAAGACCTGTCCCTCTTGTCTCATTCTTTGTGGCTACAAATGTGTTTTCTTGTCATTTCCATTAAATCTAATTTTGTAAAACCTTCTACTTGCGTTTTTGTTCTATCTTTTTTTAATTCCTCTTTTAGAAGTTCTTCTACTTTTTCTCTATCTTCTTGATTCTTCATGTCTATATAGTCAATAATAATAATCCCACCTATATCTCTTAATCTTAGTTGTTTAGCTATTTCTATTGTTGCTTCTTGATTTACTCTTAAAATAGTTTGTCTTAAACTTTTATTTCCTGTATATTTTCCTGTATTTACATCAATAGCTGTTAATGCTTCTGTTTTATCTATTGTTATAAATCCTCCACATTTTAGCCATATTTTTCTATTTTGAATTTTTTCGATTTGTTTATTTATGCCATAAGTATTAAATATATCTTTTCCCCTTTTTATTGATATTTCTTTATCTGTCATATCCATTAACATTTTATCTATAATATCTTCACTTTTATATAATAGTTTTGGGTTATTTTGATTAGGATTAATTCCTGTTTCAATAATTTTATTCCATTTATTTTGAATATTTTTTATATCTTCGATAATTTCTTTTTCTTTTCCTTGTGCAGATGTTCTTATAATAGCTCCATTTCCTTGTTCTAAGTTTTCCTTTACTAATTTAACTAGTCTTTTTTGCTCCTCTTCACTTTCGATTTTTTGAGAAACTGTAATAATTTCAGTATTAGGCATTAATACTATATATTTACTTGGTAAATTAATATGTGTTGATACTCTTGCACCCTTTTTTTCGTTACTATCTTTTTTTATTTGAACCAATAATTTTTGATTTGGCTTTATTATATCTGAAATTTTTATATTTTCATCTTGCGTTTCTTTTGTTTCATCTATTTTTGGTAAGATATCTTTTAAATGTATAAAGCTGTTTTTTTCTGTTCCAATATCTACAAAAGCTGCTTGCATCCCTTTTATAATATCTTTTACTATTCCAATATAAATATTTCCTTCTCTTCTATTTGTCTTATTATCTTCTTCATAATATTCTATTAATTTTCCATTTTCTACTAATGCAATTTGTTTTTTTTCTTGATTTTCTTGTATTAATAACTCTGTCATATTTACCTTCCTTTTTTTGTTTTAATTGTATTTATTCATAGCTTTGTCAACACCATTTTCTAAAATTTCTATAACAGCATCTTTAGCTATAGTAGTAGCTTCATCTAGTATTTTTTTATCACTTTCTGAAACATTTCCTATTACATATTTTATCATATCACTTTTATTTTCTGGTTTTCCTATTCCTACTCTTATTCTAGTAAACTCTTTATCTTTGATGTTTTGGATAACTGATTTCATTCCATTATGTGAGCCCGGACCTCCTATTTTTCTTATCTTTATGGTTCCTGGTTTTACATCCATATCATCATATATAATTATTATATTTTCTTTTTGTATTTTATAAAAATCGATTGCTTCTTTTATACTCTCTCCACTTAGATTCATAAATGTCTGTGGCTTTAAAAGCACTACTTTTTGATTTTCTATATTTCCTATTCCATATAATCCTTTGAATTTATTTTTATTAACTTCTATTTTATATTGTTTTGCTAATTTATTAATTGTATCAAAGCCCATATTATGCCTTGTATTGCTATAATCTTCCTCTGGATTTCCTAATCCTGCAATTAAAAACAATTTTATCACCTTACTTATTAATTAAACTATTATTTATTTTATCTTGTTTCTTGCTTTTTTTCAAGCTTTTTAAAAAAATACAACAAAAAAGGTTATAGGCAATAACAAAAAAAGCACTAGTAAAAGTGCTTTTTATTTATTATTCTGCTGATTCTTCTGTTTCTGGAGCTTCATAAGCTTCTAAAATAGCTTTTTGAATTTTCTCTCTAGTTTCAGCATTGATTGGATGAGCTATATCCTTGAATTCTCCGTTTGGAGTTTTTCTGCTAGGCATAGCTATAAATAATCCATTTTGGCTTTCGATAACTTTAATATCGTGAACTGCGAATTCGTTATCGAATGTTACAGAAGCAACAGCTTTCATTCTGTTCTCTGAATTTACTTTTCTTAAACGTACATCTGTTATTTGCATTTTGCGTGCACCGCCTTCCTTAAGTTTTAAATATATTTTGTACATATTCGTTTAATCTTATGTACAATTATATTATTCTTCATAAAAAAAGTTTTTCCTTCTTTTTTTTACAAAATTTTAAATTTTATTTTTACTTTTTATAAAACATTTCACCTTTTATATTTTTTTAGCATATATTACACTATATTTTTTAATAAACTATTGAAATTTTCTAGATATAATTATATAATTGAAACGTTATATAAGAGGAGTGTGTAGTTAAATGCCAAATATAGATAATATAAAAAAATATAAAAATATTCATATGATCGGAATTGGTGGAGTTAGCATGAGTGGAATAGCCGCAATTTTAAAGAATTTTGGTTTTCATGTTACTGGTTCTGACTGGGTTGAATCTGAAACAACAAATAAATTAAATAATCTAGGAATTCATGTTACAATTGGTCATTCTTTAGATGATGTTGCTAAATCTGATGCTGTAGTTTATTCTGCTGCTATAAAACAAGATGATCCTGAAATGTTAGAAGCCAAACGATTACATATCCCAACTATTGAAAGAGCTGATTTTTTAGGTGAATTAACTCGTTGTTATCAAGATACTATTTGTATTTCTGGAACTCATGGAAAAACAACTACTACATCTATGATTTCTCTTTGTTTTCTAGAAGGTTTACAAGATCCTAGTATTCAAGTTGGTGCTTTTTTAAAACAAATTAATGGAAATTATAAAGTAGGAAGTAGTGAGCACTTTATTATTGAAGCTTGTGAATATGTAGAAAGTTTTTTAAAATTTAGTCCAAAAGCTGAAATTATATTAAATATTGATAATGACCATTTAGATTACTTTAAAACTTTCGATAACATAAAAAATGCTTTTATTAAGTATACAAAATTATTGCCAGATAATGGATTATTAATTATAAATGGTGATGATTCTAATTGCTTAGAATTACCAAATTATACAAAAGCAAAAGCAATTACTTATGGAATAAAAAATGAAAATGTCAACTTTTCAGCAAAAAATATATCTTTTAATGAAGATGGTTTTGCTAAATTTGATTTATATCATAATAATAAATTTTTAGATACTATAGAATTATCTGTTCCTGGAACTCATAATGTTTTAAATGCTTTGGCTTGTATATCTTTATCAATAGAATATGGTATTAGTATTTCTGATATAAAAGTTGCTTTATCGAAATTTACAGGAGCTCATAGAAGATTTGAATATAAAGGAAAAATTGATAAAAAAGCAAGTGTATATGATGATTATGGTCATCATCCAACAGAAATAAAAGCGACTGCTAACTCTTTAAAGAATAAAAAATATCATGAATCTTGGGTAATCTTTCAACCTCATACTTATAGTAGAACAAAAAATTTATTAGATGATTTTGCAAATGCCTTAATTTCATTCGATCATATAATTGTTTTAGATATTTATGCTGCTAGAGAAAAAAATATTTATGGAATTAGTTCTAAAGATTTAGTTAATAAAATAAATTCTTTAGGTAAGGAAGCAAAATATATTCCAGATTTTGATGAATGTGTTTCATACATAAAAAATAATATTGAACAAAATGATATAGTCATGACTCTTGGTGCTGGTACAGTAACTAAAATAGGTCCTATGCTAATTAGCTAAAAATACACATAAATACACATTATATGTGTATTTTTTATGCTAATTTTTTGCCTTTTTCTTCTAAATATTGAGTGGTCAATTGCAACTTTGCTATTTGTGCTTCATAAATTCTATGTTCTTTATCATTTTTTTCTAATCTTTGCTTTGTTTCTTCAGAATTTCTATGATTTTTTGTACTTATACTTTCTGATAGTTGATTTATGACTGTTGCTATTTCTCTCGTATTCTTTTCAAATAATTGATATACTTCCTTCTTGAAATCTTTTAGTTCTTTTCCTAGATTATCTACTTTATTTGATAATTCATCTATTTTATCTACTTTAGCTGATAATTCATCTATTTTATCTACTTTAGCTGATAACTCATCTATTTTATCTACTTTAGCTGATAACCCATCTATTTTATCTACTTTGGCTGATAACTCATCTATTTTATCTACTTTGGCTGATAACTCATCTATTTTATTTACTTTTACCTCTAATTCATCTATCTTATCTATTTTCTTTTCTAATCTATCTACTTTATTAGATAATTCACCTATTTTTTCGACTTCTTTTAATATCTTTTTCAATAACTCTTGTTCCATTTTATCACCTCCCAAAATACTAAAATTTGAATATTTTATTTCTGTATACTTAACAAAAGCTATGCTCATTATACTATCATTAAAAAAAATATGCAATATTTTTTTGCATATTTTTACATTTTTTTACCTATAGCGATATTTTGTCTCATTTATCAATTATTTGTTTTAATTTTATACACTCATATAATAAATTATTTATGAACTTTTAATTATTGTTGTACAGATTTTGATTGTTTTAACATAATATCTCCAAATACAGCATATCCTTCTTGTGGATTATTCACCAAAACATGAGTTACAGCTCCGACAAATTTCCCATTTTGAATAATTGGTGAACCTGACATTCCTTGAATTATCCCTCCTGTCTTTTCAATTAATTTTTGATCAGTTACTTTAATTTGCATGCTTTTGTTATCATAATTGTTTTCTGTATAGATCTTCTGTATTTCTATTTCATATTCTTGTGGTTTTTGATTATCTAAACTGCACAAAATTGTTGCTTTTCCTAGTTGTATCTCATTCCTTAAAGCCACTTCCATTTCCTTTGAAGTATCAACATTTAAACTAGATAAGTTATCTACTCTTCCATAAATTCCAAATTTGCTGTTTTTGCTAATTGTTCCTATGTTTTGTTGATTTTCTATTGTTCCTTGTATCTTTCCTGGTTCTCCACTTTCTCCTTTTGTAATATTTAGTACTCTGGTAGTTATAAATTCTCCTGATGCAATATTTATTAATTCATTTGTATCAATGTCTGTAATTCCATGACCAAGTGCTCCAAATGTTTTTGTTGATGGTTCATAAAAAGTAACTGTTCCCACTCCTGCTGCACTGTCCCTTACCCATAATCCTAATTTATATTCATTGCTACTTGTTTGTACAGGTGTTATACTACACTCTTTTGTTTCTTCTTCATGAATAAATTTTACTTGTATACTATTTCCTTTTGATAAATTTACAGTTTCTATTAATTGATTAGTTGATCCTATCTCTGTTTCGTTTATTTTTATTATTGTATCTCCTTCTTCTATTCCTGTATTTTCATATGGTTTATGTCTCTTTTTATCCTGTCCCTCTATTTCAGACATTCCTACTACTAATACTCCATTTGTATGCAATTTTAATCCTGCTATCTTTCCCACTGGTATTACTGTAGTTTTGGGTAATACACTTACATCTACGTTTTTTAATAATATATTATTGAATAAACTAACCTCTAAAGATTTCTTTCCAGTTTCATTACTTAATGAATTTTCATTATTAGATGATACTTCAATTGTTTGATTATTTTTATCTTTTATTGTTACGCCTAATAATGTTTTCATTGAAATATTTTCTCCCTCAAATATCACTAATTCATTTGGTATTGATTCTATTAATAATGTATATACATATATAATAATTAAAAAAAATACTAATAATAGCATTTTTAAGACTCTTTTCATAAAATTCTCCTTAATTTTTGCTATTATTAGTATTAACTTTTTTTATTTTTATATACATTATCTAAATATTCATATACACATAAGCTATATCTTCTTCATAATAAAAATCTATATTCTTTTTAAAATTGATTACTTTTTCAGGTATATATTGAATAACCATCTTCATTCCACAATAAAATTCTAATAATTTTCCTATTGACATCCCTGACATTATATAACTTCTTTCTTTGCTAAATTTTTCATTATCTTTTGATAATCCTTCAAATGTTACATCAACTTTTATTTTTAATTTATCTACTTTGCAATTATTAATCTTCTCATATTGTTCAATATTCTCCTTAATCATATAGCATATACTTCTATCCATATCATTTTTTGCTCTTTCTTCTTTCATTACATTATTCATGCCATAATATAAAGCAACTGCATATATAAGTATTAATCCGATATATACAAATTTATATATATTTTTTTCTATTAAATCTGTATTCAAATATACCAGTATCATCATAAATCCATAAGTAGCACCAACAGCCCAAAACAATCTACCTGATAACGAAGAATTTATATCTTCAATAGTAAAAAACCATATAACTGGTAAACATGAAAAAAAAGAAACTATTAGTATTACAACTATTGAATAATATGTATCGTAAATTTTCTTTTCTTTATATTTAAATAATAGCAAGAATAGTAGTATTATATTAATTACTATCATTATACAATAAAAATACTTAGGCAGAACACTTTTCGAATAAATAAATACATTTACTAAAGTAAGCATGCTATCAATAAACTTCAAAGGAATCATTTTAATATTTATCATTCCTCTTTCTGTATAAACAAACAAGCTTCCATATATCTCCATATATAGATAATTTACAATAATTGGAATTATGCTTAAAGCTAAAATCTTAATTGCTTTTAATATAACTTGATTATCAATTGTTTTATATTTCTGTAATAACAAAAATATAGTCATTATAAAAAAAACGTTTATGGTTGCTTGATACATAAATACTGCAATTAAAAGGTATACCAAACTTTTCATATTCTTTTTATCTATTACTGCTTTTTTAGCTGCTATCATATAACAAAATATACTTAATGCAATAATTGGCATTTCTATAAATCTCATATTATCTACATACGAAAAATTAAATATTGTAATGAATGCTAATATAGACATTAAATAGTCATTTAATTTCTTATCAGATATTTTTAACAACAACTTTTTAAAATAAATTATATTTCCAACAACAATAATAATACATAGAATAATGGAAAAATGGTATAAATCTTCCTCAAGTATATTAAACAATTGAGCTATTAATATATAAAAACCTGAAAATATTCTTCCATCCGCAAAAAATAATTGTTTTGCGTATTTTACATATCCTAATTGATACATTTTATATGTATCATATGAATTAAATCCTTTTATAAAATTCCAACTAATAATTATTATTATAATAAATAGTACCGCTGATATTAAATAATCTTTGTTTATTTTTTTCATTTTTTGTTTTAGCCCTTCATTTTTATTTAATAACCTTTTTATTTCAAATCTTCTTGAACATCTTCTAAAAAGTTTGTTACTCTATACATTCCATAACGTTCTCTTCCTAATGCTATATAATAAATTTGTGCTAATCTATATTTATTTCCGCTTCCGTTTTTTTGCTTTTGCTAACGTATTCACATATTCTGAAACATCTTCTGAAACATCTTCTTTATTACTACTTCCATTATCATTTATAATTGAATTATAAGAAGCAAACTCTGTTTTTGGGTAATAATAAATTGTTTTTTCCATCTTTGATTCATCAGTTCCATATGTAGCTGTTGCTGTCCTTCTTTCAAAATCACTATTCAGTATTCCTGTAGCATTTTGAGCAGACAAGTCATGACCCTTTAACAAATCTGGATCTGTTATTTTATAATATGTATTCAAATGATTATCCAAAATATAAATTGAATCTTCTGAAACATATTCTTCATTATTATTATTAGTAACAATAGCATGTCCATTATAAATTTTCCCACCTATGTTTAATCCTTGAAGAAATGTAATCATTGAAATGCTTTGTGTTATTTGCTCCCATTCATAATCTTGTAATTTAGGCATTTGAAAATTTACACCCGAAGTTGATACATTATTATAATTTGCTATAGCTACCATTAAATTGCTTTCTATTGAATTTTTTATAACTTGTAATTTATGAGCATTAAAATTAGAATTAGAGTCTTCAATATATGTTCCTGTTGTATCAAAAAGTTCATCAAATATCTTGCCATAATTATAATATGTTTCTGTAGTATATTTATTGCCCAAACTATCAACAGCATCTTCAACTTTTAAATTTTGTAAAGTGCTATTGTTGCTTATAAACTTTTTAATATTGTATGCTTGTTCATAATATTTTATAGCATTGGTATTATTTTTTATATTATCTTCAGATATATCACTTTGTTTATAAATAGTATCATTTATTACTGCAAATACTCCATTGTTTTCTTTAATATAATATTTAACTCCGTTTAATTTTCTGCAAAAATATTTATTAATACTTCCTGCTAAATTATTATTTACCAAAATTATTTTTCCTTCACCTGAAGAAGGTGTTGCACCTGCTTCATATACATATTGTTTTAAATTTTCTATTGACTCCTCTTTCAGAATTTCTACTCCTCTATATGTATAATTGTTTGAATTATCTTTATCCACCCCTGTTAATAAATAACCTGACTCATTAACAGGATTTCCGATCAATGATTCCTTGTATTGTAATATAGCTATCTAAAGAATATGTTATAACAAAATCACTATTACCGTTTGGCTTATATCTACAACTATAATATATATAAGGTTTTAATCCATATATGCTTTCCCCATTCTTATAACTTGCATTTTCATCTAATGTATTATCATAAGCGGAGTAAATATAATATCCATCATAAAGAGTATATACGATTGCTGGAACATAATTTTGTAATACATCTTTTCCATATCCAACCATATTAAAATGACTTGCTAATGAGTTATAAAAAGTATTAACTGATGCTTTTATGTCACGCATCTTAGAATTTGCCAAGTCTGATGTGCTACTATTAGACATATTCAATTGAAATGCTTTAATTGCATCATATGTAGCATTTTGCAATTTAGAATCATACTGTGTTTGTAATTGTAATGTTTTTATTTGGCTTTGTGAATATGAACTCAATATAATAGTCATTGGTAATATGATAATAATTGCTATAACAGCTAACCCTTGTAATTTCATATTTTATACCTTTCTTTATTATATTAGTTTAAATAGCTTGCAATATTACAATTACAAGCTATCCCCTTTTATATCTTTTATTTATTATTTTCCATTGGCTGTAACTACTCCTGCATGTTCAGCGGCAATTGTATATGAATCATTTCCAGTTACTGTGTAAAAAAAGTTCTTTAACTGTTGTGAAATTGTCTGATTTGTGTTTTTTACACTTGCAGAAACAATGTCTCCTTCTTTACAAAAATATGCAGCATTTTTGCTATTAATAGCCTCTTCAATTTGTGAAGTATAAACAGAATAATATACATTTTCACCTATTTTATCGGCAGTCGCTTGTGAAACTTTTTTACCTAGGTTATCATCTTTTACTTGAACTTCCATATCTACATTATAAGTATTCCCTGTTGAGGTTATTGTTTCTATAAATTTATCATAATTAGCTTTTGTAATTTTACCTGTTGATCTTGCTGTATCAACAAATTCTGTTGTAGCTGTTTCCACTGTTAATTGTGCTACATCATCTGTTCTATCAGACATTGTCATTAGTGGAAATACAAACATTAATACTGCTGCTAGTGCTATTGCAATTATTGTTATTAAAGTATCACTCATTTTTATTCCTCCTTTATTTATCTAATACTTATAACATAAATTTTAAATATATTATACTTACTTATCGATTCACAAATTCATAAGTTATTACTCTTTTTTCTGTTTTGTTTACAGCATTTACTTCACTTGTTCCATTAACATCTTCTATATAATAAGTACCTAAATATTCTTTAATCTTATATGTACTTTCTTTTTCTGTAAGATATTGATACAAACTAATATCGTTTGGGGTAATTTTAAATTTATTTATATAATCATTTTTAGATTTTTCATTTTCATATTCAAAATCTCCATAGATAATTCCATTTAAAAATTGCCTACTTGCTAAATCACTTGAAAGTGATTGATTAGCTAAATCTAAAGTGCTTATTTTTTTTTCTTTGTTTAAACCTTTAGCATTCTTTACTTCTTGTTTAAATAAATAATAATCATCTGGAAATTTAAATACAATTTTATAATTTTCTTTATATGCTCTATATATAGCTGGAATGATTGTTTCTTTTCCCACATACCTGCTTGTGTCATTATCTTTAGAAAGATAATAAAATCTTGGATTTCCTTCTATTGATAATGATTCTCTATCAGAATATGATAGAACAATATCCATTGATTCTCTAGCTTGTGAAAAGGCTAGAATAGCTATGGAAAGTCCCATAACAAATAATAAAACTGAACCTGCCATTTTTAATGCATCTGCTATGTTTTCTTCCATAGTATCCCTCCTTACTATTTAGTACTATAAGTAATATTAGCAACACGACCATTCGAATTATATTCTAATGCAACCGTATAAGTAGCTGTAGTATCAATGTCAGATGTTGTTATGCCTCCACCAGCTCCGTTTACTTTAACTACTGGATTACTAGAATCAGCATTGCTTGCTATAACTTCATTTACTAATGACTTTACAACTGACCCTTTTTGTGTTCCCTCATATTTCAAGAACTTATTATTAAACGTTGTTATTTCAGCTTGTGTCATTCCGCTGTTGTTTACTGTATCTTGTGCTTGATTGAATATCATTATTCCTAATGATATTAATAGTATAGCTAATAATATAGCTCCTGCAATAATTAATGCTTTTGATGCATTCTCCATAAAAATTCCTCCTTTGTTTTTTCTTATATATTTTTATACTAGTTTCTTTCCTAGTAATATTAATAACTAATTTTTATTGTGTAATTTGTTCAAACAACATATATTTAATCTTTTGTGTTTTATCATGATATTGAACATCTACACATTTAAACTTTATATCTCTATAATATGTCAAGAACTTGTCCATTCCATTATTATAAATTTTTTCTATATTATAAGTAACATCATCATCTATAAATTTAATATCTATATTTATTGAATTAGTTTCATTATCTATATATCTACCTTTTTTATCTTTTTCTATCTCATTTTGTTGATTTGAATTAATTGCTTTATTAATTAAAGTAGTTACTTCAGCTCCAGTTATTTCTTCATCTTTATATATTTCAAATTTTATATTTTCTTTTTGAGCTATCCTTTGATTATTAATACTATTTAAATATAAATAAGAAATAGTTGATACTATACCTATTATTATTAATAAAAATATTGCTATTTTTTTCATCATAAATCCTTTTTATTATATCATTTATACTTTTATTCTTCAAGTTTTTTTAAGATTTTTGTCACAAAATAAATATATGAATTTTATATTTCAAATTTCACTAATCTTACTCTTCCTCCAGAATCATGGTACTCAATGGTCTTACATTTAAATTTTGTTATCAAGTTGCCATTATTATCTACTGCATTATATAAATTAATTAAATTTTGCTTTTCATTTGATGATTCGTCTTGTAAATTTTGATATTTCGGAAAGAATACTTGTACTTTATATACATCTTCATAATCAGTATAATATTTATAATAATCATTATTTTCTTTCGCTAAATTAGCTAAAGAAATAATTTCATATATCGTAATATCATTCCTTCCACTATATACTGTATATTGTGCATTGTACTGTGTTAATTGTTGACTTTCCATTTGGCTATATACACTTTCAGAAGTTGCACCAAAATCTAGAAATAAAAACGCAGCTAAAGATAAAATTAATACTCCTATTAGCACTCCTGCTGCCATAATTAAAGCTTTTGATGCATTTTCCATTGCTTTACCTCCTAATTTCTTTTAACTCTAACCCAGCTTTTTACCTCCTGGGTAGTATCTTTAAATACTATTTTGCTAATTCTTCCATCAACACCTTTGTATTCTATATTTATACAGCTAAATGTACTATTCATTTTTTCTGCCTCTTCTATTGCTGTAAAATTACTTTTGAAATTTTCTTTTAAATTTCCATCTTCGTGATTAGAATTAAATTCATAAATCATCTCTATTTTATATTCTGGATTTTTAGTATTGTTGCTATTTACTTTATTATAAACACTGTGTAACTCCATAAGCGTAAGATTATCTTTATTATATGGTTCAAATTGATTATTGAACTCTGCTATTTGTGTACTTTTAGTTGATGTGTCATTTTGGTTTTGATAACTTGATAAATTGTTAAACATAAGAAACAATGCTCCTAAAATCATTAATGCTATTAATATTCCTCCTGCCATAGTTAGAGCTCGTGTTGCATTTTCCATTTTTATGTCCTCCTTGTCTATTTAGTAGTTGTTGCTGTCATAGAACTAAAAGAACTTGACATACTAGTTAATCCAATAAATACTAATGGTATAATTAAATATCCTACAAACAAACATACCATTGGTGCAAAACCTATTGCTTTACCTATCATACCTTTTCTTTTAATTAATCTTTCATTTGATTCTTTTCTTTTTTCTTGATAGTAATCTCTTTCAGAATCTAATTCGTCAAAAGCATCTGTTATTGGTATTTTCTCAACTGCTGCTTGCAAACTTTCAATTATTCTTATCATTGGTACATAGTTAACCTCTTCTTTCATTGCTTCCAAAGATTCCCATGCTCCTGCTTCATAGTTATTAACACATTTTGTAATTGGTGCTTTAAAAATGTTAGAATACCTTTCTAGCCACTCAAGAATTATTTCAACATTAACCCTTTCAATTCTCATAAGCATAAGTATAATTGTTTGGAATTGCATAACTTCATCTTCCATTTCTAATTGTCTCATCTTTGCTTGGAATACTAATATCCAAAGTGGTGCCATATATCCTATTACTGCAAAAACAAATGCTAATAGTAATTCAAACCATTGAACGTATTCAGTATTAATAACATGCAATTTATTATAAATTCTTTCAGCAGCTTTATCTATTTCAGTTGATTCTGCTCCTTCGTAATATTTTAATTTTTGTACAGATGTTTTTATTTGTTCTTGTGTTGTTTTTGGTTTTCCTCTATATTGATCTAATATAATATTATCTTGTTTTGTTATTTCCATAGCCTTTTTTTCATCTTTTTCAGATAATCCGCCTATAATATTATAATCTGTTGTCGGCTCTGTATATATGTAATTGATCGCCACTACATGTAATTGCGTAAATATAATTATAGAAGCACAAAATGTAACAATTGCAATTGCAATTCTATTCATGAATAACCATTCCATTTTTTGTGGAGATGCTGCATCTTTTAGTAATTGCACTACTTTTCTATATTCTTTAGTACCTTTTTTAGGTATAAACAAGTCTACTATTTTTTTTATAGGTTTCTTTTTATACAATTTTTCTTGCCAAGGATTTTCTGTTCTTGTATCTATGGCTGTTGAACCATTGTCTTTTAATTTTCTAACTAAAACATAAGATACAAAAGTAATTAATAATATAAGCATTTGTACAATCATTCCTGCTTTTCCTTGATACCAACTAGCAGTAAATGAGAAATTAGAAATCGCCCAATTCTTCAAAGGCTCTAATAATAATACTGGTGCTATTGCAATAACAGATAAACTTTGAAAAACATAATTTAATTTGTCTCTTTTTAATATCTCTAATTGCATTTCTTGTGTAATATTATTAACATTTTTTAAATATAATGATGCTCCATCTACTTTTCTGTCTCCAAATTCTTTTGTTAAATATGACACTCCTGCAAATTCTTTTAAAAAGCTATTTGGAGCTATATCGTAATACTTTTCTAATTCCATTTCTGGATCATCAGAAATTAATATTTCATATATTTTTTCTCCTTGTCTTGATACATCTTTTTCATCATCTTGCGATACTTGATATATTGCTTCTTCTACCATGTTGTATTCATGGTATGCATGTCTTATTTCAGAGAAAAAATCAATTTGTTCTTTTAATATTTTATTATCAATTTTATCAACAGAACCATCTATTAATGTATCTATCATAAATAATTCAAACAATAATAATATAAACATTAATAAAAAGTTTTTTGATGAAATCATAATTGTTAATATCATAACAGGCACTACTATAGCAAGTGTTCTTGTTAAAATTTTAGCTGTTCCTTTTCTTGTATTATACTCATCATCTATATTAATAATTTCCAATCTTCTTCTAATTTTTAATGCATATCTTTTTATAAATGGAATTTTTATATATGTTAAATATAATTTTTGAAATAGTACTTCTGTTGAAAAGCTCTTTTGTTTTGTTCCTTGTTGTAATTTTTGAATTTTTCTATATTCAGATCCTTGCATTTTTTTAGATAATATAAAATAGATAAGTACTATTATAACTAAAGTTACAGCTGATCCACCCATAATATATAATATCATTTGGTTACTCACTTATATTAGCACCTCCTTTTTGTTGTTTTATTCTACATTATTTTAGTTCAATTACATAATCTTTTCATATTATGCTTGTGTTGTTTTTGGTTTTCTACCTCTTCTTTTTGGTTTATTTTCTACTGTTGCAGATACTTCTACAGTTTCCTTCTCAGATAATTTATTTCCCCAATGTTTTTCTACAAACTTATCAAATTCTTCTACGTCAGCTTCACTCATATTATTTCTCATTTCTCTTAAGTTTGTCTGAGTTATTGGATTTGTTATAACATATTCCCCATCTATATATTCTAAAATGTTTCTATATGTATATAATTTTTTATCTGTTGTTTTTTCAAAAAATCTTGTAGCATTATCAAAGAATTTATCAAATTTTCCTTCTAATGTTTTTTCTTTTCTATGATCAAATGTATATTCACTTTTGCTTTCAATTGGAATACATTCTGTAATTCTTTCTATGTATCTTTTTCCTCTAAAGTCTTTTACTTGATGTACATCAAAGTTTAGAACTTGTACAACTTGTTCTTCCGCTGTTTTTTCGTCTGTAAATACCCCAGTTCTAAGCATCGAGTTTCTTAGTGCTGTAACTAAGTTAGGAAATGTTTTTGCGTGGTGAGTAAATAATGTAAACTTAGATGCAACTTGAGCTGCTTGAATCATCCAAGATGCTACGGGGTCTGTTGCAACCTCACCAATGATATTAACAGAACCATCTGTCTTCTTTTGAACATCCAATCCCTCTTGTCCTGAAATAGTATCTGTTTCTCTGAATGTTAAAATGTTACGCGTTGGATATATTTTTCTTAAGTGTAACTCAAATGCTGTTTCCTGAACACGTATATTCATTGTTTCATATATATTTTCAATCATTCCCATAAGTAATGTTGTTTTACCAGAACCTTGTTCACCTGTAATGGCTGTAATTCTAGCTCCTTTTACTAAGAATTTTAATAATTCTATAGTATCTTCTTTTCCTTTGTCTCTTACTAATTGTTCTAATGTAGCTCTTTTTACGTCAAATTTTCTTACAAAGAATGCCCATGTTTCAGAGAAACTTGGTCTTACAACAACAACACGAGAACCATCTTTCATTTCATTTATTTTATAACCATTTGTGTCAGATAATTGTCCTGGATTGTTATATTTGTAAATGTTTTGACATACTCTTTTTAATTCTGCTTCTGTTCCAAAAGATAAAAATGCTAACCTAATTGATTTACCTTGGAAAAATATCCAAATACTATCACATGCTCTTGGTACCTTGTGCTCTGATACCTGGTTTAAGTAATCGCTATCAGTTTGTGCTACTTGGCTCAAAAAACTTTCTGGAAGTCCAGATACACCACCAGAAACACCATCTATATTCATATCTCTTACTTCATCAATGCTACTGTATCCTTTGTAATGTTGATATATTCTTTGTACAACAACACTTAATTTGTCTGAAAAAGATAATACTATATTTTCTTTTTCATATATATCTTCAATTTCATCACTTGTAATTACATAAGAAGGCTTTGTTTCTCCTTCTATATATTTTAATTCTGCTAAATCATATTTTTTGATTAATTCTGTTAATGCTTCATATGCAAATTCTTTTTTGTATGCATAAATTAAAATATCGAATTTGTCTTGTGCTGTTAAAAGTGATGGGATATCAAAAGGTATAGCTTTTGATATATTTGTTTCTGTTACTCCATATTCTTTTTGTAATAAATCGAATATTAATTCCTTTATGTATCTTTTGTCGTTAACATCTCCATATGTACATCCTTTTAAAGCTTTCTTTAATTCATATTTCTTGTTTTTTCTTCTCTTTAATTCTTCTTCAGAGAGACCTATATCATATAAGTTAATTTTAGTTATTTCATCTAATCTCTTTTTTACGAATTCTGTCATTACATCTATAGTATATGTTTTATCATCTACATCTACTGCTGTTTCTACTTTAGCAGTTTTCTTTTTCTTTATTATATAATACATTGCATATCCTGCAACTAATAAAACTACTAATGTTAACACAATGTTCGTTATAGTCATTTAGGTTTCCCTCCTTACCTTTTTATTGCTAAATCTTGTAATCTATACATAATATTTTCTGACGTTCTTTTTACTTCTGATAAAAAGAATCCATTTATATCTTCTTCATCTATTTTTCTAAGATTAAAAATTAAATCTGGTAATTTTGCTTCCTCGCAAGCTTCAAAAAATAGTGTATTATATGGTATTGTTGATACTTTATTTTTTTCTCCCATATAACGAGTAATATTTTTTATGCTATATTTTGAAAACTTATCATATTTTCCTATTAATAACAATGTTTTTTTAGAATTTAATATAGGTGTGTTTTCTCTTGTTTCCATAAATCTATCAATGCTTGTTAATCTTTGACTAATGTTAGCAACTATTAAATCAGAATTGGCTAATATCATTTCTCTAATGCTAGGATTCATTTCATTGTCTAAATCTATAAAAACTAAATCATAATAACTGTTAGCTAAGTTTATAATATCTGGATATGTTTTTTCTAGCTCGTCATAATCACTTGTTTCCCCTCTAAATCCTTGTAATACTTCTAATCTATCTTTAAATATTATTTTTGTATAATTTGTAATGTTTTCTGGAGAAAGTTTGTTACTTTTTACTACTTTAGCTAAACCAACAATTCCTTCTTCTAATATTTCATTTGTATTTGGACCAAATAGCCCGAAATTTCTTTTAACTTTCTTTTCTTTCCAAAAGCACTGATTTAGTGTGTCATCTCTATAACCTGTTGATATGATTAATATTCTATAGTTATGTTCTACCGCCATATATGTACTAATAGCTGCTATAGATAGCGTTTTACCTGTTTGTTCTCTTCCATCACTCCAAAATGTTACAACTGACATTTTTATACTCCTTTTTCTATCAATTTAATAGCTCTTCTTATTGTCATTTCGCTAACATCTCCTAATATTTCTTCTGACATATAAGCTAATCCATCTTTGTATTGTATGCTTAATTTTTTAAATTTTATTTTAGCAACTCTTTGGTTTTCATATATTACACTTAAATCTCCATTTTCTATTGGAAAATATATTCTATATTCATTCCAAATTATTTTATATCCTAGTGAAAGAAAATTAAGATAATCATCTTCTTCTTTTAACATTTCTTCAGCAAAAAGTACTTTTGTTAAACTTACAACAGTTTTTAATTCACTTAAAATTTCTAGTCCTTTTTTTAGTGAATATGCATCAAATGATGTTACAAAGTAATTTTTAAATGACTCTTCTAGTTTGAATATACTAAATCCTTCTATACTGTCTGTGTCTATTAAAACTATGTCATAATCCAAATCCTGTTCTTCTGAATATCCCAAATATCTTTTTATATCTTCTATATTTGGAAATCCAACAGCTATATCAATTTCTTCATATTCAGTTACATACATTTTTGTAGGATTTATAACTGGAACCACATATCTTGCTTTTTGTTTTGTAGTTGCATCTATTACCAACACTTTCTTTTTTAGTGTTGTTAGTATTTTAGCTATATATATTATTAAATCTGTTTTGTCATAAGCCCCTATAAATCCTATTTTCTTCATGTATGTATTTTCTCCTTTTCTATATTATTCTGTTGTAGTTCCAGATAATGAATCTAAATATTCTTTTCTTGAATTTTTAGAATTTGTTACACTTTCTTCCATTTTTGTTTCTAAGTTTGATTGTGCTTGTTCTCCTTGATTGTTGATTGAACTATTAATATAATTGTTTCTAATTTCTGCACTATTTCCATTTCCATATCTTGTTCTGATTTCTGTCATTGCTTTTTCTAGAATGTTAGGATCACTTTGTAATAGTTTTGAAGTACTTTCATTTATTGGATAAGTTGGTGTTGCTGCTTTTTGCATTCCTGCTTCTGTATATTTAGTAGCATAAATTTTAGCACCTTTTACTTGTGCACTATCAACAATTGCACAGCTCATATGTAATATTTCATCTTCTGATAAATTCATCCATATTGTATCTTCTGAATCAGCTGTACCAATAGTTGGTATTTCAACTTCTTTTTTTGCTACTACAATAAAATCTTGTCCATTTGGAAACATTACTCTTATATCAACATAGTCTCCTGTTACTAAATCTATTGGTAAAACTATCATATTGTATTCTTGTTTTCTAACATCATCTTGTACTTGATTATCACCTTTGCTTAATAATTCTGTTGTTAAAAGTGTATTTTTCTTCATTGTTACTTTAGCTATAAGTGGTACACTATTTAGTTCTAAATATTCCTTTGAATTATTTGAACCTATTATATAATAATTATCTGTTTCATCTTCTTTTTGTACTTCATATTCTTTATTATTTTTATTAATATATAGTTTAGGATTATTGTTTTTATCATATTTTGTATATATGTCATTTCCCTCTTTATCTTGTAATGCATAATTTTGAATCATTGTAATATCACTTGTTGCATTACTTGGAACTAAATTTTTATTAACAGTTTGTAGACTTAACATATCTGTGGTGATAACTTGTCCCGAGCTTACATCTTTATTCAAAACATAAGCTTTTACACTTGCTTTTAATTCTTCTTGCTCTTTTTTATTTTTATTCATCAATTGAATAAATAAAAATGCTATTACTACTCCTGAAATCAGTACCATTACTAACATTCCTAATAAAAATGAATTTCTTGCTTTTCTTTGCATTGGATTTGTTGCCATGACAAATTCCTCCCTTAAAATTTATTTGTATATATTTTTTTACAATCTTTTATTTAATTTTACCTCAAATATTACCTAAAATCAATCTAATCTCTTAACTGTAATTAAAAGTTAATATTCTTGTAATATTTTTGTAATATTTTAGCTACGCCTTCATCATTATTACTATCTGTAATATAATCTGCAACTTCTGTTACTACTGGTGTACTTCCCTGCATTACTACTCCTAGACCTGCATTTTCTATCATTTTTTTATCATTTATATTATCTCCAATTGCTATGACTTCTTCTGGTTTTATTTCTAGTTTTGTTATCAAAAATTTTATAGCATCCCATTTATCTACATTTGATAAAGAAATTTCTGTATAATAATATTCTATAGGAATATCTTCAGTCCCTTGCCTTATAACTTTTCTTGACATATGTGATACATCTAAAACTTCAATTCCATTTATTTTTTTTAATTTTTTCATTATATAATTAAATACTGTTTTATTATCGTCACATACTGTAATTTTTAAAAATTTATCTTCTTTCATTTCTTTTACATATTCATACATGTCTTTAACTATATTAATGTTTGTTTTTTTATTTTCTTCTTTTTTTAAATTTTCTTTGTAATAATATAAAACATTATATTTTAATGATGTTGCTAATATTGTTTTGTCAGTATATACATTGTAACTTATACTGTTTTCTTCACATATTTTTATTATTTCCAATACTTTTTGTTTTGTAATATATTTTTCGTATATTGTTTTTTCATTTTTGATATCATAAATAAGAGCACCATTTCCTGCAATAAAATAATTATTACTTCCTATTTCTTTTGCAATTGTTTTTATAGAATCTATTGGTCTTCCAGATGCTATAATTACTTCTGTTCCTTGTTCAATAACTTTTTTTATTACATTTTTTGTGTTCTCTGTTACAATTCCATAACTATTTAACATTGTACCATCTAAATCAACTGCTACTAATTTGTACATATTTTTCACTCCTCTTTTGATCGTATCTTATTATATATATAAAAATTCTAATTTGCAATATTTTAAATTATTATTTTTTCTAAAAATTTCCTGTTTATTTTTCTCTTTTTTGCAAATGATAGTATTAGAAAAAGCAGTAGTTTTTTCTAGTGTAATATTACAGGAGGTGAAAAAACAATGGCAAACTCAAGTAACAAGAAATTAGTACCAGAAGCTATGACTGCTTTAGACAAATTCAAATACGAAGTAGCTAGTGAAGTTGGTGTTAACTTAAAAGACGGATATAACGGAGACATCTCAGCTAAAGATGCTGGTAAAATCGGTGGACAAATGGTTAAAAAAATGATAGAACAAGCTGAAAGAAATATGAAATAGTTAAGTTTTATTATAACTTAATCTAAGATTATGCATTTGGTAGGAATTTAAATTTTTGTTTTATTTATGTTTTATATTTAAGCATACATAAAGGCAGGATTTGATTTCCTGCCTTTTTTATATATAAATTATGCTTCTGGTTCTACTAATCCGTAGTTTTTACCATCTTTTAATTTATGTACAACATTTACTTTTCCTGTTTCAACATTTATAAATGCTAAAAAGTTATGTGTTGGTTTTGATTGTAATTCTAAAACTGCATCTTCTGGTGTAATTGGTTTTATTTCATAATATGATGTTTTTACTATTTCATCTTTTATTTCAGAAACTTTATCTGTTACAACTTCCATTGTTTTTAATGATGCATCTTTCATCATTTTTTCTTTTTTCGTTTTTGCTTTTCTAATTTGTCCTTCTAATATATCAATATCTTTATCAATAGAAGCATACATATCTTTATCTTCTGTTACTGCTCTATATTTTTCTCCGTTTGCTGTTACATATATTTCAGCTATTTGTTCTGTTTTTTCAGTTCTTAAAGTAACTTCTGCTTCTGATTCTTCAAAATATTTATCAATTCTGTCTAATTTTTTTTCTACATAGTCGTTTATTGCTTCTGTTATCTTTAGTTCCTTTCCTGTTATTTTTATTTTCATAAAAATCGCTCCCTTCTCTTTTTTGTTCATTTTTTATAGTTATATTTTCATTATATATGTTATTTCTATTTTTTTCAACCCCTTTTTTGTTTTAAGTTTTGGTTTTTTATTGCATAAGTAAGGTTAGAAGGCGGTAAATCCACAATTTAAATAATAAATATTATTCATTACGTTCAAAAAGAAAATTTAATATAAAAAAATGTGCCGCTTTCACTCAGGCTAAAATGTTTATATGTATATGGTTTTATAATTTTTGAATATGATTGGAACAATATTAGAATTTCTTAAATAAATTAATGGAAAATGTTCACGTCGAGCTTTAGCTCGGACTAAGTGAAAGAGTGCCATTAATTTATTTTAGAAATTTTTATGTTGTGTATTAAAATTGAAAAAATTATAAAACCATATACATATAAACATTTTCCCGTGAACATCCCTCATTTTTTTATATAATATTTTCTATTTTTCTCTTCAATCAAGCTATTTATTATTTAAATTGTGGATTTACCGCCTTCTAACCTTACTTATGCAATAAAAAACATGTTTAACAATTTACCTATATTTAAAAACCTTCTATTTTATATTCTTTTTCTAATTTCTCATCAAAATACAATTTAGTAACTAACTTAAATTCTTCCAATGCATCATCTTTTAATTCAAAAGAATACAATTTCTTGGCTGGTGCCGATATTGTATATTTTATAGCATTTTGAGTACTTTTGCTTATATTTATAGCTGAAGTATCTTGTCTACTACATGCTTCACATTTAAATCCATTATCCTTTAAGCTAAATGTTTTTATATTTTCTTTTTCCTTACAATTAACACAATCTTTTATATTTGGAACAAATCCTGTTAAAGATAATAATCTTAATTTAAATATACTTAAAATCAAATCCAAGTCTTTGTCTGTTTCAGATATTATATACAATGTATTTAACAGTAATTGCAAAATATAAAAACAATTTTGATTTTCATGTGTTACATCCTGAATAATTTTATTTATATGCACAGAATATCTCAACTTATCCAAATCTGTTCTTATATTATAAAATACTTCAATTGGTTCTACTGAACTTATATGGTATGTACTTGTTCCTTTATATAATAAATACTCCCCAAAGCAGAACATCTGCGTGCCTGCTAAAAGAGCGCTCTTAGGTCTTCTCGCTCCTTTAGCGACACAAGAGATTTTTCCTACTCCTGGTGTAAGCATTGTTAGCATTTTATCAAAATCTCCCATATTGTGTTCAGACAATATTATTCCATTCATTTTTATATTTGCCATTTTCCTTATTACCCTTTTCTTTGTTCATTTCATTTTCTATATTTTCAATTTGTTTTAATTCTAAAAATGCATTAATATCACCTGTATTTTTAAAGGTATCCCATGCTATTTTCCTTATCATAAGCTTCACTTCCTTTTTCTTAAAGTTTTACCTTTAATTTTATCTTTTGCTATTTTTTCATTTTTATACTTGTTATTTTAATTTAAATTTACTTACTATTGAATTATTATCTTGCCAATCTTCTTTTACTTTAACCCAAGTTTTTAAATTTACTTTTACTCCAAAATTCTCCTCCATATCAATTCTAGCAGATCTTCCGATTCTTTTTAGCATTTCTCCATTTTTTCCAATAATAATTCCTTTATGAGAATTTTTTAAACAGTATATAGTTGCTTCTATATCATATATATCTTCATTATTTTTATTTTTTCTTTGTTTCATCTTTTCTACTTCCACAAAAATCCCATGTGGTACTTCATCTTGTAACATTTTTAAAGCTTTTTCTCTAATTGTTTCTTCTGCAAGTTGCCTTAATGTTTGATCAGTATATTCCTCTATATCATAATATGCAGGTCCTGGTTTTAAGTTCTTCTCTATTTCTTCCAAAATTACTTCTTTATATTTTATATTTGTTGCTGAAATAGGAATTACAGCTTCAAATTTATATTCTTTACTATAAATATCTATTAAATTTAAAAGTTTTTCTCTCTTTACTAAATCTATTTTATTAATAATTAAAATTGTTTTTCTTTTAGATTCTTTTATTTTATCTAAAATTATCCTATCTCCTCTTCCTATATCTTCACTTGTTGCTTCAATTAAAAATAAAACAATATCACTGTCTGTTAAACTTGTAAAAGATGTTTCTACCATGGTTTCGTTCAACTTAGTTTTTGGTTTATGTATTCCTGGTGTGTCAACAAATATAATTTGAGAATTTTGTCTATTGACTATTCCTTTAATTGCTGTTCTTGTAGTTTGTACTTTGTTTGCAATTGCAGCAACTTTTTCTCCAACTAATAAATTTAACAATGTAGATTTTCCTACGTTTGTTCTTCCTATTAAAGTTACAAATCCTGATTTAAATTCTTCTCCCATTTTTGTTCCTCCATGTCTTACTTGTATATTCTTCTAATAATTTTTTATTTATATTTCTTTATTGGCTACTTTTATATTATACATTATTTTTTTGCTAAATTTGTAGAATTTACAAACTAACTTAATATTATTTTTCTTTTTCATTTTATCAGTATTTTTTTATTTTTTCAACATTTTTTTAGTTTAGGTAATATAAAAGAATTATTTATACTAAGATAAATAATTCTCTCTATTTTACGCATATGCTTGACGTTTTTTGAAATTAAGTAAGTTTGTAATTTCATTCTCTGTATTTTTAGCTTTTTTGGCCTTTTTAGCTCTTTCTTGTTCCAATTCTCTTTTTTGTTTTTCTGCCATTGATTGACATATTGCTTTTTGATATGTAAAATGTGTATCTTGTGCAATTTTACTCCAATTGTATTCATTTCTTACTTTATTTTTTGCCTTTCTTGTTATGTCTGCACATAATTTATGATCATATAACAATTCTAAAATAGAATCTGCAATAGAATTAGGATTTCCACAATATGCTTTCATTCCGTTTACTCTATGTTCTACAATTTCATTTAATCCTCCAATATCTGAAACAACAATTGGATTTTCTGAAAGCATTGCTTCTAAAGCCACAATACCAAAAGGTTCATATGTACTAGGAAATACTGCTATATCTGCTGCTTTATACATTTTTTGAACATCTTTTCCTTTCATATATCCTGCAAAATATACTTTGTTTCCAATTCCCATTGCATTTACTTGTTCTTGTAATTCATCTTGCATTCCACCTTTACCGCATATCACAAGTTTAGCATCATGATATCCTTCTAATATTTTTGGCATTGCAGAAATTAAATGTTGTATTCCTTTTTCATAAACAAGTCTTCCCATAAACAATATGACTTTTTCATTGTCCATGGCATATTTTCTTCTAAAATTATAATCTCTCTCTATTCCATTAAATAAATTTAAATTAACTCCATTTGGTATTACATTAATTTTTTCATATGGTAAACCAAATAATCTTTGTAATTCATTTTTCATATAATTACTATTAACAATTACCTCAGCAGATTCATATGTTAACATCCATTCTGTATCATTAATATATCTTTGTGTTTCATCATGTATGCCACTGTTTCTTCCTGCTTCTGTTGCATGTATAGTTGATACAATTGGTATATTGTAAGAATTTTTTAATGTTTTTGCTGCATATGCTACTAGCCAATCATGTGCATGTATTACATCAAATTCTCCTTGTTCTTTCATTATTTCATTTACTTTTGCTACCATATTAAAGTTTAACTGCATAATCCAATCAATAAAATTGTTTGGGTTTATCATGTAATTATCAACTCTATATACTTTTACTCCTTTATCATCTTCAAAATATGGTGTATCTCCTTCTCTATAAGTTACAACAGTTACATCATGTCCATCCTTTAATAAAGTTCTTGATATATCATATACTACTCTAGCTATCCCTCCAACTACCCTTGGTGGATATTCCCATGTCAACATTAGTATTTTCATTGATATACTTCCTTTCTCTTTTTACATTTTCTTTTGTTAAAATAATCATAATATTATTTTTCTAATATTTTCGACATTTTCTCTCTTATATTTTATACAACTTTTTAAAAAAAGTAAATGCTTTTTTTAAAAAACATTTACTTTTTTATAATATTAAAAATTTTTAAGAATTCTCATCGTTTTTTTGTTCCTGATTGTCTTGTTGCTCACTTGTTTCTTGACTTTCATTATTTGCGCTATTATCATTATTTGTTTCATTAGAATCTTTTGAATTGTTGTTTGTTGTATTATTTGCTTTATTTGATGACGTAGAATTATTTGAAGATACTCCTTTTTTATCCAAGAACTCTGTTGCATCCATTCTTTGGTCATTTACAGCTATCCAATAATGTTTTTCTCCTCCATCAATTGTCATGTAAATATCATCTGCTATTGGTGCAAATAATTCTTCTCCCGCTGAATTTAGTAATGTGTATTTTTTCCCTTTGCAAGCTACTATTACATTGTAGTCTGGTATTACCAATAAATTTAAAGCATCTTTATTTGTTGAAGCAACATATCCAAAACTGTCGTAATTAAAATCAACTATTTTTCTTCCATTTTTGTCATATAATCCCCATAATTTATCTTTTCTTATAGGAATTAAATTCTCTGCTAATAAATATCTATTTTTTATGTTGTTTTGTTCAAATTTAGAAGCATCAATACCTATTTCATCATTTTCAGTAAATATTTTTGTTTTTCCTTGTAGGTCTAAAACTCCGTATTTATTATCTTTTTTTACAACATATAATCCTGCATCACTATCCATTAATTCTATAGAATCATATATAATTTGAATTTTAGTTTCTCCATTTTTAGACAACACTCCAACTTTTTTATTGCTTTCGACTAAAAAGTCTCCTACATTAGGAAGATATGTTATATTATCATATTTAGCTTCTAAAATAGTTTTTCCCTGTGTATCAATTACGCCATATATATTTTTATTTTCGCCTTTTTTAACTACTAACATATTTTGTAATATTGCCTTTTTATTAGCAAATACATCACTTATTTCACTATATCCGCTATCTAAAACTTTGCCCGAGTAGCTTTGAACTAAATAAGGCAATGTGTATATTATTATTCTATTTTTATCTTGATCATATTGGAAACTTACATTAAATGCTTTTTCAATTGCTTCTGAAGTAGCATATAAAATTCCCTCTTTTGCTTTTACTGGTTTTTTAGTATATGAATATTCGTAGTTATCGTTTGAATTCGTTAAGTCTAATTTATAAATTTTGTTAGAACCTAATGAAAAATTTGCAACTTCGTTTTCATTCTGAATGTAACATTTGCTTGCATTTTCAGATTTGTCTTTATATTCTCCGTTATAACTTTCATATCCAAAATAACTTGCTACTTCTTTTATTGGGAAATATACTGTTCCGTCATCTTCTATTTGTATTAATTGTTTTACTTTTGAATTTTCTTTTCCATCTAATAAAACTTTTAATGTTGAATTTTGTAAGTACATTAAATATCCAACTGTAGCAATTATTGCTATAAATACAAAAATAATTGCCACTAATATAATTGTTGTTGTTCTTTTTTTCTTTTTTTCTTCTTTATTTTGAAATTCTTCTTCTATTAAATTCATTTGTACCATCTCCTTCTATTTGGTGTACCCATACTTTTTGTAAAATTCTTCTTTAAAATTGCCTAAATTATCATTCTCTATTTCTATTCTAACCCTTTCCATTAAATTAGTCAAGAATTTTAAATTATGAATTGATAATAATCTTACTCCTAAAATTTCATTTGCTTTTATAAGATGTCTGATATAGGCTCTGGTATAATTTCTGCAAGTATAGCAATCACATTCTGGGTCTAAAGGAGTCCAATCTCTTTCATATGTTGCATTTCTTACTACAACTTTTCCATGTGATGTCATAGCTGTTCCATTTCTAGCAATTCTTGTTGGTAAAACACAATCACACATATCTATTCCAGCCATTGCAGCTTCTATTAGATAATCTGGTGTTCCTACTCCCATCAAATATCTTGGTTTGTCTTTTGGCATAAGAGGCGTTGTATATTTTAAAATATCTAGAAATTCTTCTTTTGGTTCTCCAACACTAATTCCTCCTATAGCATACCCTGGCAAATCTAATTCAATTAATTCTTTTGCACTTTGAGTTCTTAAATCTTTATAAAATCCTCCTTGAATAATTCCAAATAAAGCTTGTTTGTCTACAGTTTTATGTGCTTCTTTGCATCTTTTTGCCCATCTCGTTGTTCTTTCCATTGAATTTTTAGTATATTCATATGTAGATGGGTATGGACAGCATTCATCAAATGCCATTATTATATCCGCACCTAAATCTTCTTCAATTTCCATAACAGATTCTGGTGAAAAGAAGTGTTTGCTACCATCTAAGTGAGATTTAAATTCCACTCCTTCTTCATGAATTGTTCTTAAATCTCCTAAACTAAATACCTGAAATCCTCCACTGTCTGTTAATATTGGTCTATCCCAATTCATAAATTTGTGTAATCCACCTGCTTCTTTTACTATTTTATTTCCTGGTCTTAAATATAAATGATATGTGTTTGATAGTATTATTTGAGCATTTACTTCTTGTTTTAGTTCTTCTGGAGTCATTGATTTTACAGTTGCTTGTGTTCCAACTGGCATAAATATTGGTGTTTGTATGTCTCCATGTGGTGTGTGTATTATTCCTCTTCTTGCTCCTGTTTGTTTGCATTCGTGTAATAGTTCATATGTTACTGCTGGTTTCATTTTTTCCTCCTTTATCCTTTTTATTGTATACAACTTCGTTTCACTCAGTTGCATAAGTTATCCGTAGCTTGCTTTGCTTCGCACGGCTATTTATTGTATACAACTTCGTTTCACTCAGTTGCATAAGTTATCCGTAGCTTGCTCCGCATCGCACGGCTAACTTATAAACATTGCGTCTCCGAACGAAAAGAATCTATATTTTTCTTTTACTGCTTCTTTGTATGCTTTCATTATGTATTCTTTTCCTGCTAATGCAGATACTAACATTAGTAGTGTTGATTGTGGCAAGTGAAAGTTGGTTATTAGTCCATCTAAACATTTAAATTTATACCCTGGATAAATAAATATTTTTGTATCTCCTTCTGTCTCTTTTACTATACCGTTTTCATCTGCTATTGTCTCTAATACTCTACAAGATGTAGTTCCTACTGCAATTACTCTTCTTCCTTCTTTTTTAGCATTATTAATCTTTTCTGCATCTTCTTGCTTTATATAATAATGTTCAGAATGCATTTCATGATTTTCTACTGTATCTTCTTTTACTGGTCTAAATGTTCCTATTCCAACATGTAAAGTTACATTTGCAATAATAACACCTTTATCTTCTAATCTTTTTAATAATTCTGGTGTAAAGTGCAACCCTGCTGTAGGTGCTGCTGCTGATCCATCATATTTTGCATAAACAGTCTGATATCTATCTTTTTGTTTTAATTCTTCATGTATGTAAGGTGGAAGTGGCATCATTCCTATTTTATCTAAAATTTCATTAAAAATTCCTTTATAACTAAATTCGACTTTTCTAGTTCCACCAGGCATAATTTCTAATATTTTTGCTTTTAATAGTCCTTCTCCAAAAATTACATTTGTTCCAACATGTAATTTATTTCCTGGTCTTACGATACATTCCCATTTATCTCCTTCTATATTATTTAATAATAAAAATTCGACATTTGCTCCAGTTTCTTTTTTTCCATATAATCTAGCTGGAATTACTTTTGTATTATTTCTTACTAATACATCTCCTGGTTTTAAGTATTCTATTATGTTTTTGAAAGTATTATGTTCTATTGTTTTTTCTTGTCTATTTAATATCATTAATCTTGATTCATCTCTTTTTTCTAATGGAGTTTGTGCTATTAATTCTTCTGGTAAATCATAATTAAATTCTGTTACTTTCACTTTTTTTCCTCTTTTCTAATCCTTTTTATTTTAATTCATTATTTTTTGACGTTTTTCTACATTATTAGACTTTTTCGTGAGACATTTAAGACCTGTCCCTACTGTGTCAAAATTTTTACTTTGCTTATTAAGTTTTCTATTATTTCTCTTATTTCTTCTATTATATTTTCTGGTTGTTTAAACACTTGCATTTCATATGAATAATTAAATTCATTGTTTTTAGCTGGTTTTAGCGTATATATTTCTTTTGGTAATCCAATGTTTCCAGAGGTTGTTTTTATTTCTTTATTCATGTAGTCTGTATACCACTTTTTTTGCCCTATTAATTTTTCATTTTTGTATCCATATTCTTGATAAGCATGTAACTCTGGTCTATCATATCCATATTCTTGTGCATTTCTTTCTAAAGAATGTAAAAATTCATGTAAAAATACTTCTTCTGGAAATGCATTTATACGAGAATCATATTTATAAATATAGCTTTTTGAGTCATTAGGTAATCTTATATTAGAAAATCCTATTCCATAGTAATCCATTGAACCGAAGTCCTATCCAATCATTTACTTCAATATCATTTTCGTGTTCTTCATCCCCGTAACCTTACAATTACAAATATGTGATCATAGTCACTATTGGTAATTGTTTCTTTTATTTGCGCTTCTACATTTTCTGGTGCTACATAATATCCAAATTGTTCATCATAGGATAATTCATTTAAAGGTGTATTTATTTCATATATGTCACATTTTGCATTCATTTTATTTTTAGATAATGTATAACAAGATGTTTCAAACCTGTTTATTGTATTTTTTATATCATTTTCATCACTATTATTAATTTGTAATTTTATTTCTTTTCCATTTAAGTTTACATCTGTTGTTTTTAAAATAAAACAAGCAAATTTCCATTCATTGTTTGAATTTGTTGTTCCTTCTTCTAATTTAAAATCAGAAAACCATGCTTTTCCTTTTGCTAACCCTAAATTTCCTCCTAATCTAAATCCTATATTAATACTATCTCTGTTTTTTGAATTAAAAATTAATTCTATCTTTTGCCATTCATTTGTTCCTTGAATCGCTATCGATCTTTCTGTTGACCCCTCTATAGAAATTTGAGCTCCTATTCCTGCCTGTTGTTCTTGTGGTATTACATTTTCTGTTTTTACCATACATGTTATTTTATATGGTTGATTTTTTTCTACTTGCACTTCTTTATAAAACATTGCATCATTAAATTCATCAGAAGATATTTTATAACTACTTTTTTGTGAATATTTTGTTTCTTTATCTCTTTTAAATTTTGATGTATATAAGTTTTTCTCGCTACGTATAAAATCATTAAAATTGTTGCTTTGATAATACTCATATGCAAAATATAATATTACTAATAAAAATAGTAATGTTATAACATAGATGACTTTTCCCAATATTTTTTTATTATTGTTCATTAGCTTTTCTCCTTAATATTTACCAAGATTTAAAAAGATGAAGGTTTTAAATTCTTTTTTATTCCTTCATCTTTCTCTCTCTTGTATAAATTTTATTCTTCTGTTTCTTCAACTTTATCAGTTAAGTCTTTCATTGAAAGATTTATTCTTCCTTGATCATCAATTTCAATTACTTTAACTGTAACTTTATCGCCTACATGAAGTACATCTTCTACATTTTTTATTCTTTCTTTTGAAATCTTTGAAATATGAAGTAACCCTTCTTTTCCTCCGCATCCTAAATCAACAAATGCTCCAAAGTTCATTATCCTTACAACTTCTCCGTAATATATTCCTCCAACTTCAACTTCTCTTACTATATCTTCTATCATTTCTAGTGCTTGTTCTGCTTTTTGATTATCTGTTGAATAAATAAATACTTGTCCATCTTCTTCAATATCAATTTTTACTCCTGTTTCTTCAATGATTTTATTTATCATCTTTCCTCCAGGTCCAATTACGTCTTTTATTTTATCTACTTTAATTGTTGTACTTACAATTCTTGGTGCATATTCTGAAACTTCTTTTCTTGGTTCTGAAATAACTGGCAACATAACATCTTCTAGTATATGTTTCCTTGCTTTTCTTGTTCTTTCAAATGCTTCTGCTATTATTTCATAAGTTAATCCGTCACATTTAATATCTACTTGAATAGCTGTAATTCCCTTTTCAGTTCCACCTACTTTAAAGTCCATATCGCCAAAAAAGTCTTCCAACCCTTGTATATCTACTAACATTACATAATCTTCATCATTGTCTGGATTTGTAACTAATCCTGTTGAAATTCCTGCAACAGGTCTCTTAATTGGTACTCCCGCATCCATTAAAGATAATGTACTACCACAAATACTTGCTTGTGATGTAGATCCATTTGAAGATAATACTTCTGATACAACTCTTATTGCATATGGAAATTCTTCTTTAGAAGGTAAAACTGGTACTAATGCTTTTTCTGCTAAAGCTCCATGTCCTATTTCTCTTCTTCCTGGTCCTCTAGATGGTCTTGCTTCTCCTACTGAATAACTTGGGAAGTTATAATGATGCATATATCTTTTTGATTCTTCTGTATCAATTCCATCTAATACTTGTTCTTCACTTATCATTCCTAAAGTTGCTATTGACATTACTTGAGTTTGTCCTCTTGTAAATAATGCACTTCCATGTACTCTTGGTAGTAATCCAACCTCACAAGATAATGGTCTTATTTCATCTAAAGCTCTTCCATCTACTCTTTTATGTTCAACAAAAATCATTTCTCTTACACATTTTTTTTCTAGTTTATAAATTGCTTCCCCTAAATCTCCTTTATGTTCTTCATACAATTCTTCTCCAAATTTTTCTTTATAAGCTTCTTCAATTTTATTTGTTAGTTCATCTATATTGTTGTCTCTTGTTTCTTTATCTGCTTCTTGAACTTTTTCTTTCATTTCTACTTTAAAGTTTTCCTCAATATATTCATATACATCATGATCCACTTCAAAAGATTTATATTCAAATTTTGGTTTTCCGATTTCTTTTTGAATATCAGAAATAAATTTACATATTTTTTTAATTTCTTTATGTGCTTCTTTAATTGCTTCTAACATTGTATCATCTGGAACTTCATTAGCTCCTGCTTCTATCATAGTAATTTTATTTAAAGTTCCAGCAACAGTTAATGTTAAGTCACTTTTTTCTCTTTGTTTTTCTGTTGGATTTATAATTATATTTCCGTCTACCAATCCTACATTTACAGCTGCTGTTGGTCCATTAAATGGAATATCTGAAATAGCTAAAGCACAAGCAGCTCCTATCATAGCTGCAACTTCTGGTGAATTGTCTTGCTCTACACAAAGTACTGTAGCAACAACTACTACATCATTTCTAAAGTCTTTTGGAAATAGTGGTCTTAATGGTCTATCTATTGCTCTTGATGTTAAAATTGCTTTATCACTTGGTTTTCCTTCTCTTTTTAAGAACCCCCCTGGTATTTTTCCTACTGAATATAATTTTTCTTCAAAGTCTACTGATAATGGAAAAAAGTCAATTCCTTCTCTTGGTTCTTTTGAAGCTGTTACATTAACTAATACACATGTATCTCCATAACGTACTAATACGCTTCCATTGGCAAGTCCTGCCATTTTTCCTGTTTCTATTACAAGTTTTCTTCCTGCTAATTCTGTTTCATAAGTTCTAAACATATTTTCCTCCTTTTTACTAATATTGATACAATTTTATTTTTATTTCAATATTAATTTTTCCATAAAATAATTTTTATGGCTCATATATTTTTTTGCACCTATATTCTGTCAAGTTTATTTAGATTGTAACCTCTATAATATATTAGTATTAATAATACATTATACAAGCTACTTACCTAAATTTCTTACTTGACATTTTTAATAAGATTTTTCTTGATAAAAGCCCGTGCTAAAATAAGCATAGGCTTTTACCAGTCAATTTATTTTCTTAATCCTAATTTTTCAACGATTTCTCTATATCTGTTAACGTCTTTTTTAGCTAAATAGTTTAATAAATTTCTTCTTTTTCCAACCATTTTTAAAAGACCACGTCTTGAGTGATTGTCTTTTTTATGTACTTTTAAGTGTTCTGTTAATTCGTTGATTCTTTCTGTTAAAAGAGCTATTTGAACTTCTGGTGAACCAGTATCTTTTTCTTCTCTTTTATATGTGTTTATTACTTCTTGTTTTCTTTCCTTTGTCATGTGTTTACACCTCCTAAATATTTTTTCTTTTCCTTAAACTGAGCTCAAAGTTTAGGTGCTAATCTTAAAGCTAAGTAAAAGGTCTGTTTTTTTGACATACCTATTGTACTATATTTAGTAATAAATTGCAAGTATTTTTTCTTTTATTTGAATAAAAAACTTCTCAAATTGTGCCATACTAGCAACTCCTTCTTCTTCATTAACTTTTTTACTCCACACTTTTCAAACTTTCTATCATATCAATTTTCTTCAAAGCAAAATAAGTCACAATATTCACAATTATCGTAAATCCAATCGTTATCAATGTAGCATACACATAACTTATTGGTTGTATTATTTTAGCAAATCGTAACATATTAATTTCACAAGTTCCGTATAATAAAGTAATTTAAAAAATATCCGCCGATTAGCCCTAATACAATTCCAATGGCAGTTAATATAACAGTTTCTCTTGTCACGTAAGAATATACTTCTTTATCATAAAATCCTAGTACTTTAATTGTTGCAAGTTCTCTTATTCTCTCACTAATATTAACATTAGATAAATTATATAATACCACAAACGCAAGTAATCCAGCTGATACAATTAGGATAATTACCACATAATTTAAAGATTTCATTGTATCATCTAATAAATTCATAATAGAAGAATTTCTGCTAATACTTGCAACTTCACTTTGGTTCATAATCTCAGTTGCTAAATTTGTTTCTTGTTCTTCACTTAAATTATTATTTTTAGTAAATAACATATTTGTATTATAATTTTCTCCATACAAATTTTCATAAGTAATTCTTGACATATAAACATAATGATATACGTAATTTTCTACTATATTAGAAATTTTTACTTGCCTTTCCTTATCTTTGCTGTCTTTTAAAGTAATCGTATCACCTTGCTTAACATTTAATAATTCAGCTACCTTATCTGTTAAACATATTGCATTTTCTTCTAATTGTACCTTTTCTCCTGTTTTTACATCTGTTAAATTTATTACTTCATCCAAATCTTTTGGTTCTTTTGGTACAATGATTTGTACGTCTTCTTCGTTTTCTTGATTTTTCGCTATATTAGAAGTCATATAAGTTTCCACTACTTTTTCTAATTCTGTTTTTTCTTGTAAACTTATAATATATTTTTGTTTTTGCTCATCCTCTAATCCGTTTTTTAGCCCTATTTGCATGTCATAGTTAAACACCTTTTCAAATTGGTTTGGCATAATACATCGAATTGAATCTCTAACTCCGAAACCTACCACAATTAGTGCTGTACATCCTAAAATTCCGATAATTGTCATTAAAAATCTTTTTTTATATCGAAAAATATTTCTTACTGTTACCTTTTGAGAAAAACTTAATCTTTTCCAAATAAATGGTATTTTCTCTAGTAATACTCTTTTTCCCATTTTAGGTGCTTTTGGTCTCATTAAAGTAGATGGTGTTTGAACTAATTCTTTTAAAACTGCATATATAGTTGCACCAATAATGCATACGCAAATCAATAAAAGCCCCATTCCACCAATTATTATATTAAAACTAATATGTATGTTGTCTGTCATTTGATACATCATTTGATACATCGTCCAGATAATTTGAGGTAATAAAACAAATCCCACACTCATTCCTAGTACTCCACCTATAACACAAGCTAACCCAGCATAGATAACATATTTACTAGCAATCTGGAGTTTATTGTATCCAAGTGCTTTAAGTGTTCCTATTTGAGTTCTTTGTTCTTCTACCATCCTTGTCATAGAAGTTAGTGAAATTAGCAATGCTACCATAAAAAATACAATTGGAAATACTTTTGATATATTTTCAATACTTTCAGTGTCTTGTATAAAGCTATTATAACCTGTATTACTATATCGATCTAAAACATACCATGTTGGATTTTCTATATTGGCAATTTTTTCTCTACTATCAATTAATTTTGACTCTGCATCTGCTATTTTATCTTTAAATTCTTCTTGTTTTTCTTCTAGCTCTTTTTCTCCTTTTTCTAACTCTGTTTTTGATTTTTCAATCTCTATTTTTGCATTTTCTAAACTACTATAAGTAGCAGTTTTCGTTGCTTCATATTGTTTTTCTTTTTTTGTTAACTCATTTTTTGCATTTTGTAATTGTGTCTTTGCATTTTCTATTTCTTGTTTACCTGTTGTTATTCCATTATTAATTTGTTCAATTCCTGCTTTTATTGTTTGTTTCGATTGTTTTAACATTTGTATTTTGTTTTCCAACATTTGTTTCTGTTCTTCTGAAATATTCGGATTATCTTTAATTTGATTATATTGTGTTTCAAGTTGTGTCAAGTTATTTTCAATAGTATCAAATTGTGTTTGTAATTCTTGTTTTTTTATTTCTAATTCAGTTATTTGTTGACCTGCTTCTTGTTCTTTTTGGTTTAGTTGAGTTTCATTCTGAAATATAGATTCTTTAGCCATCTGTATTTGATTATAAGCACTTTTAAATTTTGTATCAGCCTCTTTTTTACTACTATTCAACTTAACCTCTGCTTTTTCAATTTTATTCTTTCCATTTTCTATTTCTTGCTTAGCTTCTTCTATTTGTTGTTGTGCATTTTGCTTATTCTCATTTAATTTTTCTTCTGCTTCTTTTACTTTTCTTGTCGCAATATCTACCAATTTATCATGTCTTGCTTTTTCTCTTTCTTCTTTAATAGCCTCTATTTTTTCTTTCACTTCTGCAATATATTCTTCATATTTTTCACTAGAAGTTGTATAATTCTCACTATTTTTTAATTTTATGTATATATTAGTATAAATTTCATTTGCTTTAATATTTTCTTTAGGTACATAAATATAATAATCAATTTTTCCAGAACCTAAACTACTAGTTCCTCTATCTCTTGAAATATATAAAGGACTTTTTACCGTTCCTACAATTTTTAAAATATTTTTATTTAAATATTCAACCTCTTCTCCTTCGTCATTTTTTGTTTTCTCTGCTTCAACTTCAATAGTATCTCCAATAGATTTATGGTTAGCGGTCAAAAAACTATCTTCTACAACACACTCGTTCTGTGTCTTAGGAAGATTTCCTTGCAATAAAATTGGTTTATTCAATTTTTCTACGCTCATAATTTTAGTAATAATTTCTTTATTATCAATTTCTATTTTACCTTCAGTTTCATATGTTCCCACTGTGTTTTCTATTTCATCTATTTCAGAAAGAGCATCTATATCATCATTTGTTAATCCTAAAGTAGATAATATTTTAATGTCATATACCTGACTTTCTTTATAATACTGATCAATAGTATCTACCATATCTGGTGAAGCTGCTCTCATCCCAGCAAAAAAACCAACACCTAAAAAAGCCATTACTAATATAGACAAAAATCGCTTATATGTATTTTTTATTTCTTTTATACTATCTTTTAATAAAGCACTCTTCATTTTTTCTCCTCTCATGAGACAAGAGGGACAGGTCTTTTTTGTCTCATTATTTATTGTTTCTTATTATTTTTTCATTTTTCTGCTCAATTATGAGACAAAAAAGACCTGTCCCTCTTGTCTCACCACTCTATTTGTTCAACTGATATTGGATTTTTATTTATTTCTATTTTTTCTGCTGTTCCATTTTTAAAATGAATTACTTTATCTGCCATTGGTGCTATGGCACCATTATGAGTAATTATTAAAACTGTCATATTTTCTTTCTTAGCTGTATCTTGTAATAATTGTAAAATTTGCTTTCCAGTTTTGTAGTCTAATGCTCCTGTTGGTTCGTCACATAATAATAACTTAGGATTTTTCGCAATTGCTCTAGCTATTGCTACTCTTTGTTGTTCTCCTCCAGATAACTGAGATGGAAAATTGTTCTTTCTATTCTTCAATCCTACTTTTTCTATTACTTCATCAGGATTTAATGAATCCTTACAAATCTGCGTCGCTAATTCGACATTTTCTTTTGCTGTTAAGTTTTGTACTAAATTATAAAATTGAAATACAAATCCTATATCTTCTCTTCTATATTGAATTAATTTTTTATTATTTAAATTAGTAATATCTTTTCCATCAACTATTACTTTTCCAGATGTAGCATTATCCATTCCTCCTAATATATTAAGAGTAGTTGTTTTTCCAGCTCCTGATGGTCCTACTATTACTACTAATTCTCCTTTTTCTATTTCAAAATTTGTATTATCTAGTGCTTTTATAATTATTTCTCCCATTTTGTATTCTTTACAAACATTTTTAAATTCTATATATGACATCTAAATCTCTTCCTTTTTTTATTTTATGTGTATATTATATCATACATTAAACAAATTGAAAAGCCATATAATTTATACTAATCTTATATTTTTCATTTTTATTTTTTAATATAAAAAAACTCCAAACACTTAATAATAAAATGTTTGGAGACCAGCATTGAATTATGTGTTTGATATGGATATGTTTTTGCTGGTTTTACACAAAATGCTTTTTAATGCATATTGTATTTTTTATACTATATACTCAATTGTATTATTTGAAAAATACTTATTCATTTGTTCTCGTAAAAAATTTTCGCCTTCTTTTCTTATATCATTTTTATACCTATACTTTCCTCTTCCTCGTCCTGTCATAATTTTTTCATTGTATAGATTTATTGCATTTGGAAAAGCTTCTTCATTTATCTTTGTATGAACATAACTATATGTCATAAAAATAATTTCAAAAAACACATCACTTTTTACTTTTTCTGATAATTCTTCATTTAATCTTTTAATTAATTCTGAGTATAATTGTTTCCAATTATCTACTAAAATAACTGGTGCAATTAATATTCCTATTTTATATCCCGCTTCTTTTAGTTTATTAATTGCTTCAATTCTTCCTTTTAATCTAGAAGTACCAAATTCAACTTTATTAATTATTTCTTCTGGATTAACACTCATTCTAATAATTACTCTTCCTTGATGATCCAATGTTAGCAAATCATCTATCATATCAAATTTTGTAGGAAATGTTAGATATCCTTTAGAAGCATTTTTAAAATTTTCAATAGTCCATGGCAAATTTCCTGTAATTGTATTTTCTAATACTAAATCACTATTACTACCAATTTCAAAAGTCAAATCTCTATCTGCTTTTTCTGATGTTTTAATTATTTCTTCTAACATTTGTTCTCTATTAACAAATAGTCTTAAATAAGCACATTTATTATAATTACACACTAAATAGCAATACATACATGAAGCTGTACAACCAGAAGAAGTATATGGCACCAAATAATCTGATGTTTTGTGATTTTCTACGAATTTATGTGTTTTCCTAATACCAATAATTAGATTTCTTTTCATATTTGGAAATTCTTTATTTTCCTTTTTCCTCATTTCTTCTATATTATTGTGATTTTCAATTTCTATTTTTGGAATTTCTTTATATTTTTCCATTAATTTTTTTCCTAATGGATATTCTAAAATTTTATTTTCAAAATAAATAGCTTTTGGTTTAAACATATTAATCTCCTTTTTAACATTTTTAGTTTAACCAAAAGCTTATAAAATATTTATTATATTATTAAATTCTCTCATAAGTAACAAATTCATAATCTAAAGGATTTTCTTCATCTTTTATTCCTTTTTCTCTGCTTGTCTCTTTCCATGTATTTTCACTAATTTTAGGAAAAAATGCATCTCCCTCAAACTCTTCTTTAATTTCTGTTACATACATTTTCTTTACATATGGCATTAGAAAATTATAAATCATAGCTCCTCCAATTATGAAAGCCTCTTCTTCTCCTTCAATTAAATCTTGAATTTGTAACAAAGAATGAACAATTTCTACATTATTATCATTTACTTTAAAATCCGGATTTTGAGTAAAAACAATGTGCTTTCTATCTGGTAATACTTTGCCTAATGACTCAAAAGTTTTTCTTCCCATTATAATTGCATGTCCAGTTGTTAACTCTTTAAAATGCTTTAAATCCTCTGGTAAATGCCATATCATTTTATTATCTTTTCCTATTATATTATTTTTTGCTTTTGCTACTATTATACTTAACATCTTTTTTCTCCTTTAATTTCTATATTTTTCTTTTCATTGCATCTTTTGCTCCAAACACACATGGTGCTGTGCATTTCCACCCTGGAAATGTGCATCTTGCTCCTTTTGAATATGGTAACAATTCATTATAAATTTCAGGAGCACTTTCTTTTGTTTTTTCTAAATATTTTTGCATTATAATTTTAGTTTGATCCATAATTTCAAGTTGAGCTGCTCCACATAAACGTTCTTCACATTTTAATATAAAATTTTCAAATGTTCCTCTTTCATTTACTTGAATTAACATTCCCTGTGGATAGTAATCTTCTAATGAAGATATATCTTTTAGCCATTCTTTTTCTAATTCTGTTCCTCTTATAATTGGTGGCACATAGTATTTTGCATTTTCTAACAATGACATCTCATAACTAAGTGTTCTATGTCTTTGTGCTTGTGCTAATTGTGCAAAACTTGCTAAATATGTTGTACAATAATTTTCTCCAAACTCTTCTTTTCTTTCTTTTCTTTTAGCAAATAGTGATATCGTACGCTTTTTTACATCTGAATTTAATTCTTCAACAGTCAAATCCTTCACCTGTTCTATAAATTCTTGTAGTACAGGTTTTAATTTTTTTGAAAAAGTATTATCTTCCTCTTTTTTAATATAATCTTCAAACCAATGAACAATATAATTTAATTGACAAAAATTCACTGTATACCCCATTATTGTTGCTGGCGTAAATATGCTAATTAAATATCTTGCATTTTCTTGTGCTAATTTTTCTACCCTTTTTTCATCTATTTTTGGATATTCTACTGATATCTTTTCTTTATAAATATTAATCCATTTTTCGTATAATTCCTTTTCTTCTTTTGATGGGTTCATTTTAGTATATCTTGCTGATTTTTCAGAAGTATTGTATACTTTTTCATTATTTAATATCATAGCTAGTATTTTTGGAATTCCTTCTAATGTCAAATTATATGTTGGATGTCCAAATACACTATGATGACCAGATTTCAATGTTCTTTGTGCTCTTTTTAATGTTTTTTCTTTATCTTCTCCAAATAATTTTTCCAAATCATCTGGTAAATAGCAAATTCCAGCTTCTTTACCTGAAAAATCTATAGCTTCTTCTTTTGGCATTTTATATCCTACTTTTGTTGAGGCAATTACTTTTATTTTCATTTTTATACTCCTTACTTTTTTTGAATTATATCATAATAAAATTTACTTTTCAAACTAAAATAATTAATTTATATATCCCATTTAGGCACATATTCTTCTTCATGTTCTCCAAGTTCCTGCATATATCCATTTTCTATTTCAAGCTTTTCTATATAATTTTCTATTTTCTTCCATTCTTCTTTTGTCAACTTTCTATTTATTTTTTCATATTCTTTTGCTTTGTATGTCGGAAAATATTGTGCCATAATACTAACATATATTTTATCATCTAGATTGTCTTTAATCCATTTTAATACCTTTTTACTGTTTTCAATATAACTTGGCAATACTAAATGTCTTATCATTACTCCTTTTTGCATTATGCCTTTTTTATTTAATTCTGGAATTCCTACCTGCCTAATCATCTCTTGGATTGCTTTTGTTGCTATTTCAAAATAATTATCTATTTTTGAATATTCTTTGGCCACATCATTTTCTGCATATTTTAAATCTGGTAAATAAATATCTATATATCCTTCCAACATTTTTAGAGTCTCTACTTTTTCATATGCATTTGTATTGTATATAATTGGTAATTTGAATCCATTACTTTTCGCAATCTTTATTGCTTCTATAATCTGTGGAATATAGCTTGTTGGCGTCACTAAATTAATATTTTCGACATTTTTTTCCTGTTGTTTCAAAAATATATTAGCCAATTCTTCTATAGAAATATCCTTTCCTTTTCCTAATTGACTAATTTCATAATTTTGACAAAAAACACAATTTAAATTGCAATTTGAAAAAAATATTGTTCCAGAACCTTTTTCTCCACTAATACAGGGTTCTTCAAAATTATGTGTTGAATAAAGTGCTATTTTAATTTTTTCAGTTGCTTTACAACGACCTATCTTTCCTTGGTTCCTATTAACTTTACATTGATGTGGACATATATTGCATTTGTCTAATTTTTCTAACATTTTTACTCCTTATTTACTTTCTCTATTACTAAATTATCTTTTTCTTTTTTTATCTCTATATTTTTCTGACTAAATCTTTCTTTATTGTTTTTTACTATTTCTTTTATTTTTGTTTCACTATCACTTGTGCTTACCCTTCCTATTTCTTCTTCCTGTAAGTTTCTTATTATTACTTTATTTTCTTCTGAATAATCTTCTATATATTCTATAATTTTTACTTTATATTTTTCTCCCTCTTTCTCTATATCTTTTAATAAAAAACTATCCTCTTCTTCATCCAAAACAATTTCTGTTGCTAAATATTTATTGCTTTCTTTGTCATAATAAAAGCTATCATTTCCTTCTTTCGGAATCTGTTTTTCAAATTTTTCTCCAAATAATTCTTTTCCTTTTTGTTGAATTTCTTCATATGTTGTTTCATATGTCTCCAAATTTTTCTTTATTACTTCCCAGAGCCATAATTCATTAGCATTATTTATGTTTTCAAATGTAGGTAAAGCTTCTTTGGTTATTTCTTTCCACATATATATTTTTGAAATATATTCTTCTATTTGTTCTACTTCCTGTACATTTACACTTTTATTTTTATTAATTGCTATATTTTTATAAATTATCATGCTTACTAATATCATTGCTAAAATTACTATTATGACTAACATTTTTTTCATTTGCATTCCCCCATTTTAGCATCCTCTCTTTTACCGATTTTTATTCTATCATATCCTATTTTTGCTTTCAAGATTTTATTTAAATTATTTTTTAATATGCAAATTGCAAACCCTTAGTTACTCCCTTACACCTTCAATTTGAATAAATCTAACCTTTTGAAATGTATACTCTGCAATTGACTTACCATAATTATCAAATGTATGAGAAGCAATTTTAATTCCTTCTAAGCTTTTATTTTCTACATTTATGATTATCAATGTGTGCACAAATTTTTGTCCATCAAAAGATAATTGTGCAACATCACCTAATTTTACATCACTTTGATTTATTTCTTTTCCATATGGACCAATTCCTCTATTATTTACTAAAAATTTATGTAAAAACTCTACTCCTGTCCATGATGGAGATTTATTATTTCCATTTATATAATACCATCCTATATCTTTTGTATAATTCATTATATTGCTTCCTGCAAATATACACTGAGAAACAAAACTAGTACAGTCTCCTCCTATTAAATCAAAATTATAATACTTTGGATTTCTAGAATATGCCCATTTTCCAGCATATTCAACTGCTTTATTTCTAGCATATTTTCTTTCTCTCATATTTTATATTCTCCTTTCTACAAAATCAAAAAAAATGAGACAGTTTTGACCTGTCCCCCTTGTCCCTTGTAACCCCTTATAAAACATATGAAAACCAAAGATGTCTTTATAACAAAAAAACTTTCAAATATTTTTAATTTGAAAGTTTTTTGTTTAATTATTAAATTATGCTATCTTTATTTTTTATTTTAGATTCAATTTAAGCTGTTTCTTTTTCACTAGTTTTTGGCATTTGCCTTTTTTTCTTCGCAACTGGTTTTAATCTTTCTTTATTTTCATTTATTACTATTTCAGGTTCTGCATTATCTGATACAGTTGCTTTTGTAATAATACATTTTTCTATATTAGGGTTAGATGGAATTTCAAACATAATATCCCTCATAATTTCTTCAATGATTGATCGAAGTCCTCTAGCTCCTGTTTTTCTTTCTATTGCTTTATCTACTATTGCTTCTAATGCTTCTTGTTCAAAGACTAATTCTACGCCATCAATTTCAAATAGTTTTTGATATTGTTTTACTAGTGAATTTTTAGGTTCTACTAAAATTTTAATTAATGCTTCTTTGTCTAAGTCTTTTAAAGTAGCAATTATAGGAAGCCTTCCTATAAACTCTGGAATCAATCCGAATTTTAATAAATCTTGAGGTAATAGCTCTTTAAATATTTCATATTGATTTACATCTTTTTGACTTTTTACTTGCTTTCCAAATCCAATTGCTTTTTCTCCTGTTCTGTCTCTTATAATATTTTCTAAGCCTTCAAATGCTCCTCCACATATTATTAATATATTTTCAGTATTTATTTGTATTAATTCTTGGTTTGGATGTTTTCTTCCTCCTTGTGGTGGTACAGAAGCAACTGTTCCTTCTATAATTTTTAATAATGCTTGTTGTACTCCTTCGCCACTAACATCTCTAGTAATAGAAGGATTTTCAGATTTTCTTGTTATTTTATCTATTTCATCAATGTAAATAATACCTTTTTCAGCTTTTTCAATATCTCCATCTGCCGCTTGAATTAATTTTAGTAAGATATTTTCAACATCTTCTCCTACATATCCTGCTTCTGTTAATGTCGTAGCATCAGCAATTGCAAATGGAACATTTAAAATTTTTGCTAGTGTTCTTGCTAATAATGTTTTTCCACAACCTGTTGGACCTAAAAGTAGTATGTTACTTTTTTGGATTTCGACTTCATCTTGTTTAGCAACTTCTTCATGTGCAATTCTTTTATAATGATTATATACCGCTACAGATAAAGTTCTTTTAGCATCATCTTGACCTATTACATAGTCATCTAATACTTTTTTTATTTCTTTTGGACTTGGAATATCATTTAATTCATTTAATGTATATCCTGCTTTTTCATCGTCATATAATTCTGCCTCTATTATGCTAGTACAAAGCTCCACACATTCATCACAAATATATACACCTGGTCCTGCTACTATTTTTCTTACATTTTCTTGTGCTTTTCCACAAAATGAACATCTTATACTTTTTGGGGTATCATTTTTTGCCATAAATCTTTTCTCTCCTTTTTATTTTCTTTTGTCCATTATTCCATCTATTAATCCATATTCTAAAGCTTCTTGTGCTGTCATGTAATGATCTCTTTCTGTGTCTCTTTCAATTGTTTCAATTGATTGACCTGTTCTGTCACTTAAAAATTTATTTAATTTTTCTCTTGTACGTACTAAATGATCTGCATGAATTTTAATCTCTGTAGCTTGACCAGAAAGTCCGCCACCTCCGATTAGTGGTTGATGAATTAATATTTCTGCATTTGGTGTTGCAAATCTTTTTCCTTTTTCTCCTGCACATAATAATGCTGATCCCATACTTGCTGCCATTCCTATACATATAGTTGAAACTGGACAAGTAATATAATTCATTGTGTCAATAATTCCCATTCCATCTGTAATTGATCCCCCTGGAGAATTAATATATAAGCTAATTTCTTTATCAGGATCTTCTGATTCTAAGAATAATAATTGTGCTATAACTAAACTAGATGTAGTTGGATTTACATCTTCTCCTAAAAATATAATTCTGTCTTTCAATAATCTTGAGAAAATATCATAAGACCTTTCTCCTTTACTTGTTTGTTCAACAACATATGGTACTAAACTATTTTTTTCTAACATACTTTTTCCTCCTTTATGACAAAAAGCTAGAGTTAATTTTTATCCCCCAGCTTTTTATTTTTCATTATTTTATTTTTGCATTTTTCACTAAGAAATCTATTGCTTTTTCTGATTCAATTCCTTGTTTTATATATTTTTTTACATTTTCATTGTTTAGGAATTCTTTATCATTTTCTTTTCCATAATTCTTAGCCATTTCTTTTATTTTTTCTTCAATTTCTTTGTCTGTTGCTTCTATTTTTTCTGCTTTAATAACTGCTTCTAATGCTAATCTTGATTTTATTCCTTCAATTGCTTGAGGTTCATATTCTTTTCTTATATCTTCCATAGTTTTACCCATCATTTGAAGATATTGTTCTAATTTTAATCCTTGGTATGATAAACGTTGTTCTATATCTTTTATCATATTGTCAATTTCCATTTCAATCATTCCTGATGGAATATCTACTTTTACATCTTTACACAATTCTTTTATTACAGCGTCTTGTGTTTCATATTTTGCTTTTTCTTCATTTTGTTTTTCTTGTTTTGATTTTATATCTGCTTTTAATTCTTTTAGTGTGTCAAATTCGCTTACATCTTTTGCAAATTCATCATCTAATTCTGGCAATTCTTTTTTCTTTATTTCATGAACTTTTACTTTGAACATAGCTTCTTTTCCAGCTAGGTCTTTTGAAAAATATTCATCTGGGAATTTTACTTTAATTTCTTTTTCTTCATCAATGTTCATTCCTATTACTTGATCTTCAAATCCTGGAATAAATGTATTGCTTCCTATTTCTAATTCATGTCCTTCGGCTTTTCCACCTTCAAAAGCTTTTCCATCAACAAATCCTTCGAAATCGATTGTTGCTATATCTCCAGTTTCTACTGGTCTATCTTCAATTGAAATTAATCTTGCATTATGTTCTTGCATATGTCCTAATTCATGCTCTATGTCTTTGTCTGATACATTATACTCAATTTTTTTAATTTCTATACCTTTATATTTTCCAAGGTTAGCTTCTGGTTTTGTTTGCATTACAGCTGTAAATATTAAATCTTTTCCTTTTTCTATTTGTGTTACTTCAATATCAGGTCTACTTACTACTTCTAGTTTATTTTCTTTAATAGCTTCTTCTAAAGCTTCTTGTGCTACTTCATTAAAAGCATCTTCATAGAAAATTTCTTTTCCATAGTATTTTTCTACTATTTGCATTGGTGCTTTTCCTTTTCTAAAACCTGGTATATTAAAATATTTTGCACTTTTAAAATATACTTTTTTAATTGCTTCATCAAATCTTGTTGATTCAACTGTTATTTCTAGTTTAATTTCATTTGCATTTTTTGTTTTTTCTACTTTACAATTCATTTTTTTCAACCCTTTCGTTTTTATTAGCTTACTTATTATACCACATTTTTCCTATTTTGCAAGGAATTTTTTATAATTTTAAAAAAATACTTGTTTTTTTTTTCTTTTTGTGTTAAACTTATCAATAGTCAGTTTATTAAGAAATTTAGGAGGTGCAATTTAGATATGGCAAAATGTGCAATTTGTGAAAAAACAGCTAGTCATGGAAATAAACTTAGCATTACTCGTTCTCATATAAGTAAAAGATCACCACGTACTTGGAAACCAAATTTAAGAAGTGTTAAAGCTGAAGTTGATGGTGAAGTAAAAAGAATTTCTGTATGTGCTAAATGTTTAAGAGATGGAAAAGTAAAAAGAGCGTAAGCTCTTTTTTTGTTTTAATCTTTAATTCCAAATATCAATTTAACAAATCCCCTTAAAAACTTAGGTACTTTTTTTACAACTACTGTCATATGTATCTCCCTCCTTTTTATTAACATGCAAGCCACATAAACCCAACGCAAACAATGGTAACCCCAATAATGAATAACCATCCTGTTAAAGGAAGTAATAAAACAAGTAATATTCCTAGACCTAATCCAATTAGACATACTGCTAAAGTTTTTCTAAATATATGTTTCATTTTTCTATTACCTCCATCGTTTTTGTATATTATATTATCTTTTTTATTTATTTGTTCCTTTTTATGTATAATTAACTTTATCTCTTTACTCTCACTTAGTTTTCAGATTTTAACTTTAATACTTTTCAAATTTCAAAAAAGAGTAAAATATTGACGAAAATATAATTATTTTATAAAATAATATTTAGAGGTGACTAAATTGAAAAATTCTGAAATAATTCAAATTATAAATTCATTAAAAAAAGCTTATCCTGATGCTACTTGTAGTTTAGATTTCTCTACTCCTTTTGAATTAGTTGTGGCAGTTATGCTATCAGCTCAATGTACAGATGAAAGAGTAAACAAAACAACCCCAACCTTGTTTTCTAAATGCAAATCAATTCAAGATTATGCAAATATTGATATTAACGAACTAGAAAATATAATACATCCTTGTGGTTTTTATAAAAATAAAGCAAGAAATATTAAATTATGTGCAAACCAAATTTTAGAAAAATTTAATGGTGAAGTTCCTCACACTATGGAGGAATTAATTTCACTATCTGGAATTGGAAGAAAAAGTGCTAATGTTATTTTACTAGAAGTTTTTGGAATTGCAGAAGGAATCGCTGTTGATACTCATGCAAAAAGAATTTCTAATTTAGTAGGATTATCTACTCAAAAAGAACCTGAAAAGATAGAACAAGATTTAATTAGAATATTTCCAAAAGAATCACTAAAAGATATTAATCACTTACTAGTGTGGCATGGTAGAAATACTTGTGTATCAAGAAGTCCTAAATGTCAAACATGCTGTATAAATAAATTCTGCAAACATTATTTAGAAAACTCTAAACTTTAAATGAAACAGGGGGGACAGGTCTTAAATGAAACAGGGGGGGACAGGTCTTAAATGTCTCATATATCCGACCGGATATATGAGACATTTAAGACCTGTCCCCCCCTGTTTCACTGTTTCATTATTCTCTTGACAAAATCTTAATAAAGATATATATTTTTTACATATATTAAATTATATAAATTTTTTAGGAGGGATTTTAATGTTAAAAAGAAAATTTAAAATCATTGCTTTATTATTTGTAATGATTTCAACTCTTACATTATCTACTGTAAGAGCCGAAAATGAGACTGAAAATGCATCTGCAATTTCAGAAGATTCTGCTACAGTTACTTCTAACGAGCAGGATTTAGAAACTACCTCTAGTTCTGGAGAAACTAGTGCAATAGCATCTTATGAAAATAATTTCAAAAAAGGAGATGTCTATTTAACTGGTAACGACGTTGTCGTTAATGACATTATTGATGGAAACCTTTTCGTTTTTGCTAATAGTGTTACTATTAATTCACAAATTGGTGGAGATGCATTTATTTTAGCTGGAACTGTTAACGTCGGAGAACAAGGTTATATTTTCAGTAATTTATTTACATGTGCTCAAAATGTAAATATTTCAGGTGTTGTATATGATTTATATACAACTGCACAAACAGTTTCTATTAATGGATATATTTACAGAGATATACATGTAGGAACAAATATGCTTAATATTAACGGAACTATCGGAAGAAATGCTTTTGTAGGAGCTAACCAAATTAATTTTGCACAACCATCTGAACAAAATTCTGAAGAACAACAAGTTACTTCTCAAGGTATTATTAATGGAGATTTAAACTATTCAGCTCCTAACGAAATTTCTATACCAGAAGGATCTGTTTCAGGTTCTGCAAATTATTCAAAATCTACTGAAAAATCTTCTTTAAATATAAAAGATTATATGATATCTCTTGGAGGATTTGTTTCTACAGCTATTATTATTTGGTTATTATGTTTATGGATTACACCTAAATTTTTATCTAATACTACTAACATAATTTCAAAGAAATTATTATCTGTAATAGGTTATGGTTTGCTAACTCCAATAGTAATTGCAGTAGCATTTGTTATTTTACTTATTTTAGGAATTACTTCTAAAATAGCTTTACTTGGTTTATCTTTATTGTTACTACTACTAGCTATAAGTTCTAGTATTTTTGTAATAACAATAAATCGCTTTATATGTCAAAAGTTTAAAATTGAAAAAACAATTGGAATTTTCGGTATGTTAATTTTATCTTCAATTGTTTTATGGGCAATTGGTTTAATCCCTTACGTTGGTTTCGCTATAAATATAATTACTTCTTTAATTGGTTTAGGAATTATTGTAACAAATATTATTCCAGTTAGAGAAAAAACAAAGAAAACAAAGAAAACAAAGAAAACAGATAAAATTGAAAAATAAAAAATATTAACAAATAAAAAAGAAGCTAAATATTAAATAAACCTTTTAATATTTAGCTTCTTTTTTATTACTTTTTTAATTCATCAATAATAACTTTAAAATCATTTGCCATTAATATTGCTGTTCCAGAAACTAATATATTAGCTCCTGCTTTTTTTACATCTGGAGCAGTTGCTAGATTAATTCCTCCATCTGCTTCTATATCAATTTCTATATTATTATTTTCTATATATCTTTTTAACTCTTCTATTTTTTTTAATGTGTCCTTAATCAAAGTCTGTCCTCCTTTTCCTGGCTCTACAGTCATAACAAGGCACATATGAATATATGGCAAAAATTCATAGATTTCTTCTATCTTTGTATCTGGCTTTATAGAAATTCCTACTTTACAATTATTTTCTTTTATATATTTTATTATTTCAAACACTTCCTCCTTACTTTTACAAGCTTCTAAGTGAAATGTTATAATATTAGGTTCTACTGATAAAAAGTCATTAATTGCCTCTTTTACATTTTCAACCATTAAATGTACATCTAATGGCAAATTTGAAATTCTTTTAATATATGATGCATATTCTAGCATCTTTTTATACGTATTCTTTTCTACAAACTTTCCATCCATAACGTCAATATGAAAATAGTCTGTTTTTCCTGCCTCTAATTCAAAAAAAGTAGATGATTCTTCCCCTTTTTTTACAGAAAGAATTGATGTTGATATTTCTACCATTTCTTTCGTTCCTCCTTTTGTTTTAATTCTTCATAAATTTTGCAAAATCTATTATACCTCTCTTTAGATATTTTTCCCTCTTCTATAGCCTGTTTTACTCCACAATTTTTTTCTTTAATATGTGTACAACCTATAAATTCACATTTTTCTTTTTCTCTTTCAAACTCTACAAAATAATTTTCTAACTCTTGACTTGGTATCTCTGATATATCAAATGTTGAAAATCCTGGCGTATCTGCTATATATGTATTTTCATTTATTTCATATAATTTAATTGCTGTTGTTGTATTTTTTCCTCTTCTATTTCTTTTACTAATCTCTCCTTCTTGTGTAATATCTCTTTTAAAAATCCCATTTATTAATGTAGACTTCCCTACTCCAGAATTTCCGGAAAAAGCACTTATATTATTTTTTAACTGTTCTTGTAATTTTTCTATTCCTTTTTGTTTCTTTGCTTCTGTTTCAATTACTTTGTATCCAATTTTTTTGTATATTTTTTCTATTTTCTCAAATTGTTTTTCATCATCTAAATCTATTTTATTTAAAACGATTATAGCATTAATGCCTAAAAATTCTGAAAATGCTAATTGTTTATCTAACATTAATAAATCAGGTTTAGGATCTTTACTAGAAATAACAAAGATAATTTGAGTTATATTAGCCAGCTTTGGTCTTTTTATATATACAGTTCTATTTTTTATTTCTTTAATAACAGCTTTCCTGTTTGTTTCATCTATTATTTCTAATTCTACCATATCTCCAACAACTGGAGTTATATCTTCCTTTTTAAACTTTCCTCTTGCTGTTGATTCATAAATTTTATCTTCTGCCTTTACTTTATACATATTTGATATATTTTCTACTATTAATCCTTGCATTATTCCTCCATTAAATAAGCTTTATAATTGTTATATTAATCAATTAAAAGTTGAAGAACTAAACTTATTATCTTCAACTTTTAAATCTCATTAATTAAAATTTACTGATGAATCAGTACTAAAGTTTACTGATTTTGTTCTAGTCCAACTTCCTCCATTAGAATCTGTAATAGTCAATGTTAAATCCATTGAACCTTTTCCACTTATTGTTGTAGATTTACTTGTTGTATTCTTATCTACTCCTGAATCTGAATATAAAGTATTATTTCCTGATTTTAATGTAATACTTACAGTTTTAACTGTCTTATTTTCTGTTGTATTTGAATTAGAAGTTTCTTCACTATATCCTCCTGTTATTGCTTTTACATTTATATTTACTGACATAGTTTTTGAAGCCTCATAACTATTTACTGTTATAGTAACAGTACTTCCTTTTTCTACAGTTTTTCCTGAATCTAAACTTTGTTTTAATACTATTCCATTTTCCTTTGAACTATCTTCAGATGTTGTTACAGCTACTACAAATCCTTGAGCTTCCAATGTTTTCTTAGCATCTGCTTGAGATTTTCCTATAACATCTGGAACTGTAGCTTTTTCTACACCTGTACTTACATGTATTTTTATTGTATCTCCTGCAAAAGCCTCTGTATCTGGACTTGTTTCTTGAGATATTACATATCCTTCTTGAACTTTTTTGCTTGATTCTTCAACTATTTCTACTTTTAATTTAGCATCTTCTAATGCTTTTACTGCTTTATCTTTTTCCATTCCCACTACTTTTGGAACTGTAGTCTTTTCTTCTCCTTTACTAACAACTACTTTAACTGTACTTCCCTGTTTTACTTTATTAAACTTTTCCATATAAGTTGGATCTTGTGAGATAATAAATCCTTCTGGCACATCTTTATTATATTCTTCTTTTTCTATTTCAAATTTCAGTTTTACATTTTCAATTTCTTTTTGTGCTTCTTCCTTAGATAAACCAACTACATTTGGCATTGCAATCTCTGGTGGATTAGTTAGATTTAATACTAACATTGTTCCTCCTAAACTTAAAACAAACAATAATAATAACCCTATAAATATGCTTAATCCTTTATGTGTCTTTACAAAAGTTTTAAATTTTCCGTCTTTTTTACCACTTGAATTTTTAGTTTGTTTATTATCTCTATATGCATTTGTATCAATAACTTGAGTTTTTGCAGTAGGGTCATACTCTAATTCTTCAACAAAATCTCCTTCTGGATCTTTTAAAGATTTTTTCAAATCAACTAACATTTCTGAAGCTGTTTGATATCTTAGTGTAGTATCTTTTTGTAATGCTCTCATAATAATTTTATTAACAGCTATTGGCAAATTCGGATTTAATTCAATTGGTTCTACCGGTTCTTCTTGCATATGTTTTAAAGCAACTGACACTGGTGTATCTGCATCAAAAGGAACTCTTCCTGTTACCATTTCATACATTACAACTCCTAATGAATATAAATCTGACTTTGCATCTGTAAAACCACCCCTTGCATGTTCAGGTGAAAAATAATGCACAGATCCTATTGTTGTCCCAAATGCTGTAATTGTAGAATTTGACACTGCTTTTGCAATTCCAAAATCTGTTACTTTTGCAACTCCATCTTCTGTTATAATAATATTATGTGGTTTTATATCTCTATGAATTATATTATTTCTATGTGCCATTTCTAAAGCTGATGCAATTTGAATTGATACATTAATTGACCATTTCCAAGGAAGTGGACCTTTTTCTTTTACAATAATTTCTTTTAAAGTTTTACCTTGTATCAATTCCATTACTATGTAATAAAGGTTTCCATCTACTCCAACATCATAAATTGACACAATATTAGGATGTGTTAATCTTGCTGCTGATTGAGCTTCTACTTCAAATCTTTTTATAAATTCATCATCTGTTGTAAATTCATCTCTTAATATTTTTACTGCAACATTTCTTTTTAAAACTTTATCTGTTGCTTTATATACAGTAGCCATTCCTCCATTTCCAATTTTCTCGATAATTTCATATCGATTTCCTAATAGCTTCCCTTCTAAATTCATATTTATCTCTCCTTAAATATCGTTAATATGTAGATTGTTATATATTTTTTACTATAATTACTGTTATATTATCATATCCACCGTTTTCGTTTGCTATTTTTACAAGTTCTTTTGGTGCTTGTTCTATATCCTTTTTAGCTTGTTTAAATATTTCTTCTTGTGGTACTAAATTAGTTAAACCATCTGAATTTATTATTAAAATATCTTCTTTTAAAAAACCTTTTACCATGACATCTGGTTCTACAAAAGCATTACATCCTAATGCTTTCATTAGCATATTTTTTTGTGGATGATGTACCGCTTCTTCTGCTGTTATAGTTCCATCTTTTACTAATTTTTGCACATAACTGTGGTCTTGTGTTAGTTTTCTCATAAATTCTTTTCTAATTCTGTAAATTCTACTGTCTCCTACATGTCCTATAAACACTTTATTATTATATATTAAACAAATCTCTAATGTAGTACCCATTCCTTCTAATTCTTTATTTTCTTTTGACTTTTCATACACTATCATATTAGCATATTCCATGCTACTGCCTACTAATTGAATAATACTTTCTCTATCTTTTTCAATTTCTTTAAAGTTATTTTCGATATAATTTTTAGCAGATTGTATAGCTAATTTGCTTGCTATTTCTCCTCCTTGGCATCCACCCATACCATCAGCAAGCATATATAATTGTACTTCATCCAATGAATCAGATATATAATAAGAATCTTGATTTATTTCTCTTACTTTTCCTATATCTGATTTTGCATAAGCTTTTATCATGGTTTCACCTCTCTTTCTAGATTTTGCCTTTTAATTTATTTTTATATTTTGATACTATTATTTTTATTATCATTTTTTATTATGTTTTTATTTTACCTTAACATTTATGTTTTTTCAAGTATTTTTATTGATTTAATTTATCTTATATTTTTGTTTTTTACTATTTCTTATCTTTTTATACTAAAAAGTTTTTAACTTTTTTTGGTGCCATTATAGCATAATTTTCTGGAATACTTATTTCTTCTTCATTTTTTATTATATAATCTTTAATATATTTCATACTTAAGTTGCTTGCCAACTTTATATCATAAAATTTTTCCTTTGGTATTTCTATTAATGCTGGTAAATCATTTGGTTTTAAATTAATATCTTTTGCAATTTCTACTGTATAAAAGTCTGCTCTCATTTTTAATGTAGAATTTTGTTCATATGGATTTAATTCTCTAATTTCTATTTCTTTTGTAAAAACAGGCTGTTTACTCACTTTGATATCTTTATTATTAATTTCCTTTACTTCTTCTAAAATTTCTCTAATTAATGTTTTTCTTGTATTATTTTCATCTACTTTTTCTACTGCTCCCCCTAATGTTTTTATAATAGCTGCCTTTTCTCCATTTTCTAAAAAATACCACCTCTTTTGTTTTTGCATTCCTAATACAATTTTATTTCCATGTATTGCAATTCCTTCTGCTCCCAAGATAATATTTTTCATAGAACTCTCCCTTCATATTAACTTAGCTACATTCTAAATATTTGTTATTTTTCAGTTTTTACTATTATACTTATAATAAAAATATTTTTCAATAATATTTTATTATAAAATTGGTTTTAGTTAAAATTTGCAAAACATATTTATTTTTATTAACTTTTTATATTTTTTAAACGGATATTTATGCAAAAATACCTTATATATAATTTTTCCATCAAAATTACATATAAGGTATCATTATAATTTTTTAATATTTTTCTAATTATATTTTTTACTTGCAAAATTCTTTTTTACAATTTTTGTTATTTGGTTAATCTGTTCATAGACATCTCTAGTTCTAAAATTCTTTTTGGCATAGTCAAGTATAGTCCCAATATTTTTTATAATTCTATCGCAAATTTCATTCATCCATGCATATCTTGGAATTATCCAAACATGTGAATGTTTATCTTCCCTTTCTTCAAAAATAATATCAAATCTATCACAAATATTGTTTTCTCTTAATATTTTAATTGTTTTATCAACTATATCAAACATTTCATCTCTTTCATTTTTTGTTAGCTCTTCTAATTTTTCAATATGTTTCTTAGGAGAAACTATAAAGAATCCTAAAATTGGTACTTCCCAATCTTGTGACAATATAAATCTTTCATTTTCATAAGCAATTCCACATGGCACGTCAAATTGGTGTTTAGCATAAGCACATCCAGGACATCCTTTAATTTCTATTTCTTTATTTTCATAACTTATCATATTAATATTCCTTTATAAATTATTTTTTTGTTTATTATTTTCTATTTTATAAGCCAATTCTAAAGCAAGTATTGGTACTTTGGTTTTTTTGTTAAAATTTGCTAATTGGTTTATACTTCTTTCTTCCCATTCAACTGAATCTAAATTGTCACCTGCATAATAAAAAGTAAAATATTTTAACTTTTTATATTGGCAAACTGCACCTATTGAAGCTCCTTCCATTTCAACACAAATTACACCCTTTTTCTGATATCTTTTTATTTTTTCTTTAGTCTCTCTATAAAATGCATCTATTGTCCATGTAGCACCTTCATTATAATTAAAGTTATATTCTTTTAATATATCTTTAAATAAATTTTTATATGTTTTGTCTAACTCAATATATTCTGAATCAGGTAAATAATGATAACTTGTACCTTCATCCCTATAAGCTTTATCTGGAATAATTATTGAACAATCTTCAATATTCTTATCTAAGACTCCACAATTTCCAAAAATAATAAATGTATCAACTCCATTAATATTTAACTCTTCTATATCTGCACTTATCCAAGGTCCACTAATTCCAGCCATAAATAATGTTATTTTAGCATTCTTATATTTTAGTTCATAAACTGGACGCTTTTCAGTTAATTCTCCTACTTTTTTGCATTCAAATTTACTTGCAATATCTTTTAATAAATATTCAGAAAAAACTCCAACAGCTATATGTGGCAATTTAATACTAGTATCTCGTATCCCATTATTGTTTTTAATACCTCGAGGTTTTATAAATCCCTCTTCACTACTATAAAATATCATATTTATTTTCTCCTTATTACTTTTATTTTTATATTTATAATTAAATAATATCATAAAAATAAATTTTTTTATGTTATAACATATTTATTAAAAAGTTTCATAATTACCTTATTTTTTCACATTTTGAATAATCATTTTTATATAACTGTTTATGTTCTATAGTATTATTGGAATTTCCAAAATATTGTAAATTTCTATATTTACCATCATCCGAAATATTTTTTATAAAACCTTTTCTTTTTTCTCCTTTTTTCATATTATCTTGATTAAAATCTTTATCTAAATATGAACAAATTACAGGCCAATCTTCCATATTATTAATATTCCCTATTATTTTATTTCCATCTAAACTATAAGAAAATTTTGATAATGACATTAATTCACTTGAAGGTATCCATGCATTTCCGGAATTATCAATTAACATATAAGCATTCTTTCTATCAAGATAACTTTTAAACTGTACATTTCTGTCTCCTTTATTAAATATATCTAAAACTGAATCTTGAAATTCTAAAAATTCTTTATCGGTAATTTCAAAATTTTTTCTATTCATTAATCCATATTTTCCTAAAGGTTGATACTGAAAAACCTGCCATTTATATATGTAATCTAATCCTTTTATTAATTTTGCTAATTCTTTAGCATCTTCTAAATTACCTTTATGGGCAACTGTATTAATACAAATATTTGCTCCTGCCTTATGTAATTCTTCACATATATCTAGTTGTTCATTAACTATATCCGCTCTCGTTTGTCTAAAATTCCTAAATACCTCATTTGTCGAACCATCAATAGGTATACCTATCATATCAACATTATTTGCTATCTTTTTAGCATCTATTTTCTTTACTAATCTTCCTTTATCACATATAATATCTTTAATAATAGGACTACCCACTGTATCTAATGAAATATCAAACCCAATTTTTTTTATTCTTTCAAGTAATGTGATAATATCTTCACGTGTTAATGGATCTCCACCGCAAAGTGTAACTTTTCTAGTTCCTTCATTATATGCAAAATCTAAAAATTCAACTAATTTATCAGTAGGTACTTGTTTTCCCTTCTTTTCTTCTCTAGAATAACTATAACATCCCTTGCAATGCAAAAAACAACTTTGGCTTGCAAAAATATTTAAATGCATATTTTATCACCTCTAATATTACCTTTCTGCTTCATCATTTTCTACCTTTGAATAACATTTATTTTTCATACCTATTAATTTTGCAGTTAATTCATTGTCTTGTTTTACTAAATCTATTCTTTTTAAATACTCCTTCAATTTTTTATTATATAATAATATCTTGTCTAACTGTTCTTCTGGTTTAAAACTACTCAAATATTCTTTTACATTAAAATCCAATAAATCCGGAGAAGTAGTTCCTTCTACAGGAACCAACCAAAAGTGAACATTAACAAAAGGATCTGATTTTTCGTTTGAAAGAAGGTGAGCATAATTTATTCCTAATTCCTTTCTCATTCCTTCTTTTGTCTTTTTCAGAATAAATGAATATCTAAGAAATGTAGTATCATCTAACAAATCAAACGCTCTATAAGTTTTGTTTAAACCAAATATATAAAACCCTGGACATGGATATTTTGGATCCGCTCTAACAATTATTCCATTATTTTCATAAACAGGTTTATTATGTTCTGGAACATATTCAGGATATTGTTCCATAAAATCTGCTCTAGAAATATCTTCTGGTGCTATATATGCTCTATAATTTTTTGTTCCACCATAAAAGTGAATATATCGCATTCCATTTGGTACAGGTGGAAAATCCTCTCTTTTATCTACATCAATGTATTCTAATGGCTTTTTCTTTTGAGATAGTTGTTTTCTAAAATCTGTATTCATTTCTTTTACCTCCATTAATTTTATTTCATTCTTTAGTTTTTTATTTACTACATTATTAATAATTTTTATTATTTCACTCTTTCGTATACATGAATAATTACATCTTAGTTTTTGAGCTTAATTTATCTTCATCAAAAAAAATTTTTGCACATTCTTCTATATTTAAATTAAATATTTTTGTTAATTCTATTATTTCACTAATATAAAATTCTTCTTTTCCTTCTAACTTATTCTCCAACTTTTTATTAGTTATTCCTATTCTTTTGGCCACATATTCTTTTGTTACCTTCTTCTCTTTAATAAGATTTTTTATCCTTTCTCCTATTATTTTAGGTTCCATATTATCTCCTTTTTGTTTCTTTTTTGGAAACATAATACATTATTTTTCTTTTTTTGTCAATCTTTTTATACAATATTTGGAAGTTTATCATTAAAAATATCATTTTTAGTGATACTTTTGTCATATTATTTTAATATTTTAGTTATTTACAAATTTAATATAAAATGTTATACTTGTAGCAATATTTTAAATAGGAGGTTTTTATTTTGGATTATCTTTTTCCAGAACGTTTTACGTTTCTTTTAAATAATTCTAATATGACTTATGAGCAAATCGCAAAAGAACTTGGGTTAAAGTCAAAAGGTACAATTTCTAAATATGCTAGCGGTAAAGTTAAAAAAATTGAACTTTCTATGTTAGTTAAAATTTCAGAATTATTTGACGTTTCTCCTATTTGGCTACTTGGTTTTACAGATGATATGCATTATAAAATAAAAAAATAATATAAAATATCTCATTTATTTTTATATTATTTTTTTATTTTTTGCTATTTTTATTTATATATCTATCAAAATGTTATATGAAAAAACAAATTTCGTAATTAAATTTTCTATCTTTTTATCTATTATTGCAAAAACACAAAATTGACTTATTTATTTTTTCTTTATATAATATTGCTATCAATAAGTTAGGAGATTTTAAAATGAATACAAACTTAGAAAAATTAGAATTTAATAAAATATTAGAAATCTTAAAAAAACATTGTGTAACATATGTTGGAAAAAAACTTGTAGATAGTTTAATGCCCAATAATAACAAATCAGATGTAAAAAATATGTTAAAAGAAACTTTTGATGCTGTAAATTTATCATATAGAAATTCTATGCCTGGATTTTATGAAATATCAAATGTGGAAATAGAACTAAAAAATCTTGAAGTTAATAATACCCTTTCTTGCAAATCTTTAATAAATCTAAAAAATATATTTAAACTTTCTCAGGAATTAAAAGAATACTTCTCAAAAGATTTTTTAGATAGTTCTGAATATCCTTCTTTATCACCTTTATTTTACGAACTTTATACTAATAAAGACATTGTAACAGCTATTGAGACTGCTATTATTGACGAAAATACTATAGATGATAAAGCGTCTTCTACGTTAAAATTAATTAGAAAAAATATTAGAAATACTGAACAAAATATTAGAGATACCTTAAATAATTTTATACATTCTTCTAAATATTCAAAATATATTCAAGAAAATATTATAACAATGAGAAATAATCGTTTTGTAATACCTGTTAAAGATGAGTATCGTTCAGAAATAAAAGGATTTGTTCATGATATATCTAATGCTGGTTCAACGGTGTTTATTGAACCTATTTCAATATTCGAATTAAATAATAATCTTAGCAAATTAAAAATTGATGAAGAAATTGAAATAGAAAAAATATTGATGAAATTATCTTCTCTATTTTTTCCATATATTGAAGAAATAAAAAAGGATATTAATTTAATAGGTAATTTAGATTTTATTTTTGCTAAAGCAAAATATTCTCGCGAAATCAAAGGTATAACTCCTAAAATAAATCTAAAAAAAGAAATTAATCTTATAAATGCACGCCATCCTTTAATTGACTTTAATAAAGTTGTTCCCATTTCTATTAATTTAGGAAATGACTTTTCTACTTTAGTTATAACTGGTCCTAATACTGGTGGAAAAACAGTTACTTTAAAAACAGTTGGCTTATTATGTGCAATGGCTTGCAGTGGCCTTAATATTCCAGCAGATGAAAATTCATCAATCTATGTTTTTGATAAAATTTTTGCTGATATTGGTGATAATCAAAGTATTAGTGAATCTCTAAGTACTTTTTCATCTCATATGACAAATATTGTTGAAATTATAAAAGATTCAAGTAAAAACTCTTTAATCTTAGTTGATGAATTAGGTTCAGGTACAGATCCAATTGAAGGCGCTAATCTTGCTATAAGTATTTTAGATTATTTTAATCAAAAAGATATTCTAACAATAGCAACAACTCATTATCAAGAATTAAAAAATTATGCTTTAGTAACAAATAGATTTGAGAATGCTTCTGTAGAATTTGATATAAAAACTTTAATGCCTACATATAAATTATTAGTTGGTATACCAGGAAAAAGTAATGCTTTTGAAATTAGTAAAAGTTTAGGACTTAATTCTGAAATAATAAATAATGCAAAATCTCTAATGTCAAAAGATCAAATAAATATTGAAGAATTATTAAAAAATATATATGATAACAAAAGTATTATTGAAAAAGAACGTAAAGAAATTGATTTAAAACTTCAAAATATATCTATTCTTGAAAATAATCTAAAAAAAGATAATATAGAATTAAAACAAAAAGAAAAAGAATTAATTGATAACGCAAAGATAAAAGCAAGAGATATATTTCTAAATGCTAAAGAAGATGCAAATTCTATTATAAAGCAAATGAATGAAATAAAAAATTCAAATGTAAATATTAAAGATTTAGAAAATCTAAGGAATAAATTAAACACTAAAATAAAGAATTCTTCGTTAACCAAGGATACTGCTAATTTTTCTTCAAATTCAGTAGAAAAATTAAATGTTGAAGATTTAAAACCTAATACAGAAGTTTTTGTGAAAACTCTTGGTCAAAATGGTATTATTGTATCTCATATTTCAAAATCAAATGAAGTACAAGTTAAAGTTGGTATTATAAAAATGAATGTACATATAAATAACATAGAAAAAGCACATGTCGATAAAACTAAAAAATCAGATAAACAAATCCAAACTTCTGGCTATACTAGTATTTCAAAATCAAAAACAGTAAAATCAGAAATAAATGTAATTGGTTTAAATGTTGAAGAAGCTGTCTTTGTAGTTGATAAATTTTTAGATGATTGTTGTTTAGCTAAACTTCAGACAGTACGAATTGTCCATGGTAAAGGTACCGGAAAATTAAAAACTGGAATTCATAACTTTTTAAAAACTAATCCTCATGTTAAATCTTATAGAATGGGAACTTATGGAGAAGGAGAAATGGGCGTTACAGTAGTAACACTAAAATAGGAGCCAAATGGCTCCTATTTTAGTGTTACTACTTCCATAAATCTCTCCAGTTCTCCTTCACTTTTAAATATAATGTTTACCAACACACCAATTTCTTCACTTTTTTCTAAATTCGGATATTCTACCTTGTCTAATAATCTTCCTCCAAACTTTTCTGCCATTTCTACCGTCATGGTTATTTCTGATAGTAAAGCTGATTGCTTGATGGAATTGGTAAGACTTGGATTGGCAATACAAGTTTTTGTAATTTTCAGTATTGGAATTATTGGATTCCGCTCTATCGCTGTTCTTAGTAACATATTATTATCCCTCCTAAGATTGATTAATTATATTATATCAGAATTTTACATAATAATCAAGTTAGACATACTTTTCTATTTTTAACACTGCTCTTCCGCTTCTTGTAGTTCCTGTTTGTTCTTTAACTATAAATCTACCTTTTCCTCTTATTGTTATAATATTTCCTATTTTCACCTGTTTTGCCATCTTTGTTTCATTTTGTCCATTAACAAAAACTCTTTCTTGTTCTATTATTTGTTTAGCTTTACTTCTAGAAGTTTTAACTAAATCTGAAACAATATTATCTAATCTTAAAGATGGTACTATAATACTTACTTCTTCTATTTTAACTTCTTTTTTAATAATATCTGAAATTTCTTTAATCTCAATTTTACTATTTTCAAATCTAGTAAGAGAAGGAAGTTCTTTCTTTAAAACTTCTGCAAAATCACTAACCACAACAATATCTGCACCTTGATTAGAAACTAAAATATCTCCTACTTTTTCTCTTTTTAAACCTAATTTAACAATACCACCTAAATAATTTCTATGAGAATATTTTCCAAATTCTTCTTCTGGTAACTCTATTCTTAAAATTTTTAGCATTTTACTATAATTTTTTTCTATCATACTATCATTATATTTATCTGGATATACAATTAAAATTTTTCTTTCGCTATCCTCATACCCACCAAAAAATTGATAATTTTTAAAATTAATTCTTCTTAGAAAATTCTCTACTAGTGCAACCTGATACATATCTAAAAAATCTGTATATTCCAATTTTTCTCTCGATTCACAAAACTCTATTTTATCTAACACCTGAGACAAGCACAACTTATCTTCTTGTTTTTTATAATCTTTTAAAACCTCTTGTTTATTCATATTTTTTCCTTTCTTGAGACATTGGGGACAGGTCTATATTGTCTTATTTTCCTGTCGCTTTTTGTCTACTATTGTCATTATATCTTTATAAATACTTTCTGCATCTTGATGATATATTTTTTCTAATTCTTCTACTGTCCCATGTTGAATAAATTTATCTGGATATGCATATGTATTTATATTTATATTCTTTAAGTTTTCATTTACAATTAATTCTTTAATTGTTGTTGATAATCCATTTATAGTTGTTCCATCTTCTATAGTTATTACATTTTTTGTTTTTTCTATAGATTTTATAGCACTTTCTTTGTCAAATGGCTTTAAAAATCTGGTATTTATAACTTCTGAAACAATACCTTCTTTTTCTAACATTTGTGATAATCGAACTGCTCTTTCTACTGTTTTTCCTATTGCAAAAATTGATACATCTTTTCCTTCTTTTAGAATTTCTGCTTTTTGATATTCTATCTTTTTATGTTGGTTAAATTTTTCCTTTCCTTCTCCGCCTCTTGGATATCTAATTACTACTGGCTTTCCTACGTTTACTGCAAATTCCATCATATCTTCTAATTCCTTAAAATCTTTTGGTGCCATAATTGTTAAATTAGGAATTAATCTAAAAAACGCCATATCTAGAAGACCTTGATGTGTTTCTCCGGTCTGCTCCTACTACACCAGCTCTATCTACACACATAATAACTGGCAAATTCTGAATAGCAATATCGTGAATAACTTGATCATATGCTCTTTGATAAAAAGATGAATATATAGGAACTACTGGTATAACTCCCTCTTTTGCCATTCCTGCTGCTAAACCTAATGCGTGCTGTTCTGCAATTCCAATATCAAAAAACCTATCTGGAAATTCTTTAGCAAATTTTGTTAATCCTGTACCATCTTTCATTGATGCTGTAATAGCAACTATTTTTTCATTTTTCTTTGCTAATTCTACCAACTTATCTCCAAATACTTTTGAATAATCTTTTGCTTTTTCTTTTTTAGGCTTTCCTGTCTCTATTTCAAAAGGTCCTGTTGCATGAAATTTATCTGGATTTTCTTCTGCTATTTTATATCCTTTTCCTTTTTTAGTTAACACGTGAATTAAAACAGGCCCTTCTAATTGTTTACTAATATTTAACATTCTTTCTAATTCTTCTATATTATGTCCATCAACTGGTCCTAAATAGCGAAATCCAATATCTTCAAAAAACATTTTTGGAATAATTAATTGTTTAATACTTCTTTTTAGTCTTTGTACTATTTTTACAAAAGGTTGTCCTATAATTGGCACTTTATTAATAATATTTTTCATAGACACATTGGATTTTGTATACGTTTTTTTAGTTCTCAATTTACTTAAAAGCATATTTACTCCACCAATGTTCTTTGAAATGCTCATTTCATTATCATTTAATATAACTGTCAACCTTGTTTGACTAGAACCTGCATCATTTAATGCCTCTAAGGCCATTCCTCCTGTTAAAGCACCATCTCCTATAACTGCTATTACATTATTTTTTTCACCTTTTATATCTCTTGCTCTAGCCATCCCTAATGCTGCTGATATAGAAGTACTACTATGTCCTGTGTTAAAACAATCTGTTTCAGATTCATTTGTTTTTGGAAATCCTGCTATTCCATTCAATTGTCTTAAAGTATTTAATTGCTCTCTTCTTCCTGTTATAATTTTATGTACATAAGTTTGATGTCCAACATCCCATACTATTTTGTCTTTTGGCAAATCAAAAACTGTATGTAAGGCTATTGTTAATTCTACTACTCCAAGATTTGAAGCTAAATGTCCTCCATTTTTTGATACAATTTCTAATATATATTTTCTAATTTCTTCTGCTAATTGTTTTTGTTCTTCTATGTTTAATTTTTTAACATCCTTGGCTGAATTTATTTTTTCTATCATATTATCACCTTTGCTATTTTATGTAGTCTTTAATATATCATTTTTTAATTATTTTGTAAACTATATTTTATGCAAAAAAACAAGAAGCACTAAATAATTAGCTCTTCTTGTTTTAACTTTTTATAGTGAATTTCTATTTTTATAATATAACTACTTTTTCATCTTTCACACCAATTTTAGACAATTTATTTTTCTTCAAATTACCATCTAAAATTTCCTCTGCAAGCTTATCTTCTAAAACACTTTGAATTGTTCTTCTTAAAGGTCTTGCTCCGAAATTTTTATCAATACCTTTGCTTGCAATTAATTCTTTTACCTCTGGTTCTAACTCTATTTTTATTTTTTGAGCTTCTAATCTTTTTGTTACTTCTTTTAGCATAATATCAATAATTTGACTAATTTCTGTATCTGTCAATTTATGGAACACAATAATCTCATCAATACGATTAATAAATTCTGGTCTAAGTTCTTTTTTCAATGCTTCCATTACTTCTTTTTTTGTTTCCTCGTATTCTTTTTTATTTTCTTCTTCATTAATTTCATTTTTGCTAAATCCTAACATCTTTTTATCTGTAATAAGTCTAGCACCAATATTTGAAGTCATAATAATTACTGTATTTTTAAAATTTACTGTTCTTCCTTGTGAATCTGTTAATCTACCATCCTCAAGTATTTGAAGTAACATATTCATAACATCTGGGTGTGCTTTTTCAATTTCATCAAAAAGAATGACTGAATATGGTTTTCTTCTTATCTTTTCTGTTAATTGTCCTCCTTCATCAAATCCAACATAACCTGGAGGCGAACCTATTAATTTTGAAACAGAATGTGGTTCCATATATTCTGACATATCTACTCTTATCATTGCATTTTCATCACCAAATAAACTTTCAGCCAATGCCTTCGATAATTCTGTTTTTCCTACTCCTGTTGGTCCTAAAAATAAGAACGAACCTATTGGACGTTTTGGATCTTTTAGCCCCACTCTTCCTCTTCTTATTGCTTTTGCTACTGCTTCTACAGCTTCATCTTGACCGATTACTCTTTCATGTAGATTTTTTTCTAGATTTTTTAATCTAATATTTTCATCCTCCGTTATTTTTTTAGCTGGGATTCCTGTCCAATTTGCAATTACTTCTGCTATATTTTCTTCTGTTATATTAGTCACTTCTTTGTTGTTTTTATTTTTCCACTTTTTCTGCTCTTTTTCATATTTTTCTTTTAATTCTTTCTGTTTATCTCTTAGGCTTGCTGCTTTTTCAAATTTTTGAATTCGAACAGCTTCTTCTTTATCTTTTTCTACTTCTTCTATTTTCTCTTCTAGTTGTTTTAAAACATCTGGCTCTGTATAAGATTTTAGTTTTGCACGAGATGCCGCTTCATCTATTAAGTCAATTGCTTTATCTGGTAAAAATCTATCATTAATATATCTTATAGACATTTTTACAGCTGCTTCAATTGCTTCATCTGTTATTTTTACTCCATGATGTGCCTCATACTTATCTCTAATTCCTTTTAGTATTTTTATTGTATCTTTTTCACTTGGTTCATTTACTGTTACTGGGCTAAATCTTCTTTCTAATGCCGCGTCTTTTTCTATATATTTTCTATATTCATTTAGTGTTGTAGCACCTATTAATTGAATTTCTCCTCTTGCAAGTAATGGTTTTAAAATATTTGCCGCATCAATTGCTCCTTCTGCTGCACCTGCTCCTACTATTGTGTGTATTTCATCAATAAATAAAATAACATCTCCAGCTTTTTTTACTTCATCTAATGCTTTTTTAATTCTTTCTTCAAAGTCTCCTCTATATTTACTTCCAGCTACCATTCCTGAAATATCCATTGTTACTACTCTTTTATCTTTTAATATTTCTGGAACATCTCCTGTTGCTATTTTTTGTGCTAATCCTTCTACTGCTGCTGTTTTACCAACTCCTGGTTCTCCTATTAAACATGGATTATTTTTAGTTCTTCTTGATAAAATTTGTACAACTCTTTCTATTTCTTCTTTTCTTCCTATTACTGGATCTAATTTTCCCTCTTTTGCTTTTTTGGTTAAATCTTCTCCAAATTGATTTAATGTTGGAGTTGAATTATAGCTTCCAACTTTGTTGTCAGATTTTCCATTTTTATCTTCTTTCGCAAAATCTTCTCCTTCATTTATTACTTTTATTATTTCACTATAAAGTTTTGGAATATTCGTATCTAATTCTAATAATATTCTAGCAGCAATGCTATCTCCTTCTCTTAGAATTCCTATTAAAAGATGTTCTGTTCCTATATAGTTATATCCTAATTTTCTAGCTTCAATAAAAGCGTTTTCAATTACTCTTTTAGTCCTTGGTGTAAATCCTAATGTTCCATCTATCGGTTCTTCGTGTCCTACTAATTCAACTATTTTATCAATAATCATATCTGCTGTAATAGCTTGATTTTCTAGCACTTTAGAAGCAACTCCGCTTCCTTCTTTTACTAAACCATATAAAATATGTTCTGTTCCTATATAATTATGACCTAACTCTAATGCTAACTCATTAGCAAACTCAATTGCCTTTTTGGCTCTATTTGTAAATTTATATGTCATACTTATCACTCCTTTCAAATTTATTTAATTATTTTTCAGTTATAATTTGCTTAATAACTTCAGCTCTTTTTATGTCTCTCTCAATTGCTTCATATTGTTCTCCTAAATACTTTTGCAAATTAGCTGGTTTTATATATAGATATAATTTTTGTACTTTTAAATCTGTTAATTCTCTTAAAATTCCTAAATCTGTTCCTAATTTAATATTAGACAATAAATTTCTAGCTTCTTCATAAGATATTTTCCTGCAATTTGTTAGAATTCCATAACTTCTATAGATTATATCTTCTAAATCTAATTCGTCTTTTGCTAATAATTTTCTTGCTTGTCTTTCTTGTTCTATTATTTTTTGAACAATTACTTTTACATTTTGAACTATTTCTTGTTCAGTTATTCCTAATGTTTGTTTATTAGATATTTGATAAATATCTCCTTGAACTTGATTATTTTCTCCATACATGCCTCTAATATTCATTCCAAAAGAACTAATCGCCTCTAATACTTTTCTGATATTTTTTGTTTTTGCCAATGCTGGTAAATGTACCATTACTGACGCTTTCAATCCTGTTCCAATATCTCCTAATGAACTTGTTAAATATCCATATTTTTTATTTATTGCATATCCTAATATATCTTCTATTTTTTTATCTATTTCTATAGCTAAATTTAATGTATTTTCTAGATCTAAGCCACAATTAAATACTTGTATATTAATATGGTCTTTTCCTCCTATCATAATACAAATATTTTCTTCATCATTTATTAAGATACTTCCTGTTTCACTTTTATTTAATGCAAACTCTGGACTTATTAAATTCTTTTCCACTAAACTCATTTTAGTAATATCATCCATATCTTTTAATTTTAAATATTTTAATCCATATCCAATTGAATACAAATTGTCTTTTATCTTATTTTCAAGTTGCTCTATTTCACTTTTATTTTCTAAATTGAATTTAAAACCATTTAAATTTCTTGCCAACCTAATTCTAGAACTTTTTACGACATCACAATCTTCACTACTTTGTAAGTACCAATTCATAAAACTCACTCCTTCTATTTTTCAAGCTTTTTAATTTCGTCTCTTATTTTAGCTGCATCTTCATATCTCTCTTCTTTAATTGCTTTTTTCAACTCTTCTTGTAATGTATCCATTTTAGATTGTTCTTTATTTTTCTTATTTTCTTCAACTTTATGTTCCTTTTTTTCTACTCTGTCATTTATTTTATTGTCTACTATTTTTCCTATTCTACCTACATGATGATTAGAACCTTGTATTCTTCTTATTATTGGATCTAATCTATCTTCAAAAACATCATAACAATTCTGGCATCCCAATTTTCCTGTATTAACTATATCATCAAAAGTATATCCACAACTATCACATTCAAAAGCTTTTAATTGGTTTATCATAGGAATTAATTCAGGTGTTTCAAATCCATCCATAAATCCTCCTAAAAAACTTGAAAAATCAATTGGCATACTAAAATCCATTTGTCCAATTCCTAATTTTTTACTACATTCTTCACATAAATTTAATTCTTTTCTTCTTCCGTTTATATTTTCTGAATATCTTACATTTGCCTCTCTTTTTCCACAATTATCACACAACATAATAAATTCCTCCTTATTCTAAATTTAGTAGCATATTTTTAAAAATCCTTGCTCTTACTTTATCTTTTAAATCTTTTTGTAACTGTAATACATTATCGCTAGTTGCTACCTTTAAAAGTCTTGCTTCTTTTTTATTGATAATATCATAAGACAGAAAGTCACTAATCAATATATCAACTTCATTAGCTGTTAACTCTTTACCTACATTATTTATAATATGCATAATATAATCTTCTTTGCTATTATTTACTTTTTTAATTGTAATATGGCCGCCTCCGCCTCTTTTACTTTCCACATAATAACCTTGTGATGGTTTAAATCTTGTTGAAATAACATAATTAATTTGTGAAGGTACACAATTAAAATGTTCTGCTAACTCATTTCTTTGAATCTCAATTGCTTCATCTTGTTCCTCTAATAACTCTTTTATAAAATCTTCTATTATATCTGACATTCTCATAATTTTTTCCTTTCTTGACACATTGGGGACAGGTCTTAAATGTCCCATGTTTTGTCGTTTTTTGTCATTTCTTATTTTGCTTTTTGACTTTGACTTTCTTTGACTTACATTATAAGTATACTCCATATTTGTTATTTTGCAAATATGTTTTTTGACTTTCTTTGACCTTTAAAGCTTCTTTTTATTGTTTTTTCTCTGTTTGTTTTATTTTTTCTAACTTTATCTATTTTTTTCTTCTTTTTTTGTCATTTCTTCTAATTCATTTACTCTCCCTTTTTGCTGTGGTAATGATACCCATGCAAAATATGATGATATGAATTCTCCATATTTTGTTGTGTCTTCTCCTACTTCACTTAAAAGCTCACTTTCTTGTTTTTTTGCTTCTGATTCCTTGTCCATAAATCTTATACCTCTTTTCTTTTATTATATGTATGTACAATTTTTAATTTTTTTATACCTTATAATATATTTAATTTTTTATTGATTTTTATTAAAAGGCTTTTAAATATAAGCTTTTTCTTACATTCCTCAGCTTATATTTTAAATTTTTTTGAATTAATCTAGATAAATCATTAAACAACATAAATTCAATTAAAATTACGTTAACATATTTTCTTTTTTCTATAAATATGTTATAATAGTAATAGTTGGTAATTAAGGAGGATTTAATTTTTATGTGGTACATATGGTTAATTTTAGCAGGAGTCTTTCTAATAATCGAAATCATGACAGTAGGCTTTTTGATATTTTGGCTATCAATTGGCTCATTATTTGCGATGATTACAAGTCTCTTTACAGATAATATAGTTATTCAAACAACTGTATTTGTTATATCTTCTACTATATTAATTTTTGTCACAAAGCCTTTTGTAAAAAAATTCGGGCAGGTACAAAATCCTATTAGCACAAATTTCTACTCAATTATTGGAAAAATTGGAATTGTAACAACAGAAATTAATTCTGTAAATTCTACTGGTCAAATAAAAATAGATGGAGAAATTTGGTCTGCCACTTGTGAAGATTCTTCTTCAGTTATACCAATGGGTACAAAAGTTAAAGTTTTAGAAATAAAAGGAGTAAAAGCTATTGTTGCTCCAATACAAATAGTTTCTAATGTGTAATTTATTTTTATTATTATATATAAAGGAGGAAAATGATTATGTGGTTTTTATTAGTATTACTTATTATTATTTTAATAATAGCAGCTATGTCTATTAAAATTGTTAAACAATCTGAGGTCTATATCATTGAAAGGTTAGGTAAATTTTATAAAGTTGCTGATGCCGGACTTACTATTATTGTTCCATTTTTGGATCATGTTAGAAGTGTAGTAAGTTTAAAACAACAAACAATGGATGTTCCACCTCAAGGAGTTATTACAAAAGATAATGTTACAATTACAATAGATACTGTTGTTTTCTATCAAATAACAGATCCAGCTAAAGCAGTTTATGAAATTCAAAGTTTAAAGAAAGGTATTGAATACTTAGCTATTACAACAATTCGTGATATAATTGGTAAAATGAATCTAGATGAAACATTTAGTTCTAGAGATGGTATTAACAATAAATTAAGAATTGTACTAGATGAAGCAACTGATAGATGGGGTTGTAAGATTGATAGGGTTGAAATAAAAGACATTAACCCTCCTGCTGATATTAGAGACGCAATGGAAAAAGAAATGAATGCAGAAAGAAATAAAAGAGCTATGATTCTAGAATCTGAAGCTCAAAGACAATCTGCTATTACTATAGCTGAAGGTAAAAAACAAGCTGCAATTCTAGAAGCTGAAGCTGATAAAGAATCTAGAATTAGAAGAGCTGTCGGTGAAGCACAAGCTATTAAAGAAGTTGCTGAAGCAAAAGCTAAAGAAATTCAAATGGTTTATGATGCTATGAAAAAGGCTGATCCTAATGACAAATTAGTTCAATTAAAATCTTTAGAAGCTTTGGAAGAAGTTGCTAAAGGTGATGCAAATAAAGTATTTATTCCTTTTGAAGCAACTAGTGCTTTAAGTTCTCTAGGAGCTATGAAAGAAATTGTAACTGATAAGAAAGATACAAAAAAATAATTTTTAATACATAAAAATAAAAAGTAGGAAAATCCTACTTTTTATTTTTTACATGCTTTTATTTCATAGCTTCTTCTACTGCAACAGCAACTGCTACTGAAGCACCAACCATAGGGTTATTTCCCATTCCGATCAATCCCATCATTTCAACGTGTGCTGGTACTGAAGAACTTCCTGCAAATTGTGCATCCGAGTGCATTCTTCCCATTGTATCTGTCATACCATAAGAAGCTGGTCCAGCTGCCATATTGTCTGGGTGTAAAGTTCTTCCTGTTCCTCCACCTGATGCAACTGAGAAGTATTTTCTACCTTCTGCTAATCTTTCTTTTTTATATGTTCCTGCTACTGGATGTTGGAATCTTGTTGGATTTGTTGAGTTTCCTGTAATAGATACATCAACATCTTCCATCCACATAATTGCTACACCTTCTCTAACGTCATTTGCTCCATAACATCTAACTTTTGCTCTTTCTCCATCTGAATAAGCTATTTCTTCTACTACATTTACTTTTCCTGTAAAGAAATCAAAATCTGTTTTTACATATGTAAATCCATTAATTCTTGATATTACTTGTGCTGCATCTTTTCCTAATCCATTTAATATAACTCTTAATGGTTCTTTTCTTACTTTATTTGCTGATTTTGCAATTCCAATTGCACCTTCAGCTGCTGCAAAACTTTCATGTCCTGCTAAGAATGCAAAACATTTTGTATCTTCTGATAATAGCATTGATGCTAAATTTCCATGTCCTAATCCTACTTTTCTATCATCTGCAACAGAACCTGGAATACAAAATGCTTGTAATCCTTCTCCAATTGCTTTTGCTGCATCTGCTGCTTTTGTGCATCCTTTTTTTATTGCAATTGCAGCTCCTAATGTATATGCCCAAGCTGCATTTTCAAAGCATATTGGTTGTACTCCTTTTACTATTTCATATGGATTAAATCCTTTGTCTGTACATATTTTTAATGCATCTTCAAAATCTTTGATTCCGTATTTTTCCATTACTGGTTTTATTTGATCTATTCTTCTTTCATAACTTTCAAATGTTACTGCCATTTTTATTCCTCCTCTAAATATGGTTTTATATTTTCTCGTATTTTCATTTTTTACACATTTTTAAAATTGATTAAAATTAGTGTGACTGTACATTTTTATAAAAATGCACTGATTGACGATTTTAATCGATTTTTACGCTTCTCTAGGGTCAATAGTTTTAACTGCTTCATCAAATCTTCCATATGTACCTGAAGCTTTTTCTATTGCCTCTTTAGGATCAATTCCTTTTTTGATGTTATCCATCATTTTTCCTAAATGAACATATTTATAACCAATAATTTGATCATTTTTATCTAATCCTAATTCTACTATGTAACCTTCTGCTAAATTTAAGTATCTTGGTCCTTTTAATGAACTAGAATAAATAGTTCCAACTTGGCTTGTATGTCCTTTTCCTAAATCTTCTAATCCTGCCCCTACTGGAAGTCCTCCTTCAGAAAATGCTGTTTGTGTTCTTCCATATACTATTTGTAGGAATAATTCTCTCATAGCTGTATTAATTGCATCACATACTAAATCTGTATTTAATGCTTCTAAAATTGTTTTTCCTGTTAAAATTTCTCCTGCCATTGCTGCTGAATGTGTCATTCCTGAACATCCTACTGTTTCGATTAATGCTTCTTGAATAATTCCATCTTTTACATTTAAAGTTAATTTACATGCTCCTTGTTGTGGTGCACACCATCCAATACCATGTGTTAATCCTGAAATATCTTTTATTTCTTTAGCTTTTACCCATTTTCCTTCTTCTGGAATTGGTGCTGGTCCATGGTCTACTCCTTTTGCTACACAGCTCATATTTTCTAATTCTTTTGAATAAATCATTTTAATTGCTCCTTTCAATTCTTAGTTTTTTTCTACTTTTGTTTATATATTTTAGGATTTATCCTAAATTTAATAACTAAAAAATTTACATAGGGCAGAATACTTATTTTCTACCCTTTTTTTCATTCATTTTTCTTATTTCATCTTCTGATAATAATATTTGATTTCTTTTTGTATCTTTCTCTGTAGCATATTCTTTTTTTTCATTTTCTTCATACTCTTTTGTTGTATTATATGCAACTACATTTTCTATATCTTTTATATATATTCCAGCTTCATAGTTTTCTTGTCTTGATAATGTCTTTGCTCCTAACAAATATCTATTTAATATATCCTTATCTTTTTTTCCAACTTGTTCTGGGCCTACTCCTAAATACTTATATCTCCATATTATATGTCTTTCATAACTATTAAAATAATGATTTTTTAAATCTTCATAATTATATTCTACTTTAAATTTTAAATTTTCAATTGTAATAGTTATATTGGACCATATACCTCCTGTTTCCGATTTTCTAAATTCTTCTCTTAATTGCTGTATTTTCTGATATAGTGCTTTTACTAATTTTAAGTATTCTTCTTCATCAATATTAAATTTACTTGGAATTTCATATACATTAACTGGTTTCTTTCTTAATATGCCTTTAGGAATATAATAAAAGTATAATTCTCCTGTCTTTTTTCCTTCTGGCATATCAATAACTGAACTATATAAATATAGTTTATCCCACTTTTCTGGAATCATATAAAATATCATTTTTTGAATCACTTCATATATTTCTTTTATCTTTTTTGTATGGTTTAACATATCATTTTATTCCTTATCTAATAAACTGATTCCTGTCATTTCTTCTGGCTTTTCAAGGTTCATTAAATCTAACATAGTTGGTGCCAAATCTGCTAATTTTCCACCTGATTTTAATTTTAAATTTTTATTACTTGTTACTAAAATTAATGGTACTGGATTTGTTGTATGTGCCGTATGTGGCTCTCCTGTTTTATAGTCTACCATTTGTTCTGCATTTCCATGGTCAGCTGTTATTAACATATTTCCATCTTTTTCTTCTACTAATTTTACAACTTTTCCTACACACTCATCAACAGCTTCTACAGCTTTTATCGCTGCTACTAAGCTTCCTGTATGTCCTACCATGTCTGTATTTGCATAATTTAATATTATAGCATCATATTTGTCTGATTTTATGGCTTCTAACACTTTGTCTGTAACTTCATAAGCACTCATTTCTGGCTTTAAATCATATGTTTCAACTTTTGGAGATGGAACTAAAATTCTATCTTCCCCTTTATATTGTTTTTCTTCTCCTCCATTAAAGAAGAATGTAACATGTGCATATTTTTCTGTTTCTGCAATTCTAAGTTGTGTATATCCTTTTTCACTGATATATTCTCCAAATGTGTTCTTTAATGGTTCTTTTTTGAATGCAATGTGTACATTTGGCATCGTTTCATCATAACTTGTGAAACATACATAATATAAATTTAAGTCTTTCTTAGTTTCAAATTCATTGAATTCTGGATCTACTAAAGTTCTTGTTATTTCTCTTGCTCTATCTGGTCTAAAATTAAAGAAAATAACAGAATCATTTTTTCCAATAGTAGCTATTGGTTCTTCTCCGTTGCAAATTACTGTTGGTTCAACAAATTCATCAAATACTTCTTTTTGATAAGAATCTTCAATAGCTTTTACTACACTTCCTGCTTTATTTCCTTGTCCATTTACTAGAGCATCATAGCATTTTTGTACTCTTTGCCATCTTTTATCTCTGTCCATAGCATAGAATCTTCCTGAAATACTAGCTATTTTTCCTATTTGTTTTTCATTCATTTTTTCTTGTAATTTTAATATATAACTTTCAGCTGATGCTGGTGGTGTATCTCTTCCATCTAAGAAACAGTGAATATAAACATCTTCAAAATCTCTTCTTTTTGCCATTTCTAATAATCCATATAAATGACGAATATGGCTATGCACTCCACCATCTGATACTAGACCTAATATGTGTAATTTTGAATTGTTTTTTTTGCAATTTTCTATGGCTGCTATAAATTCAGGATTTGAGAAGAAGTCTCCTTCTTCAATTGATTTTGTAATTCTTGTTAACTCTTGGTAAACTATTCTTCCTGCTCCAATATTTGTATGCCCTACTTCTGAGTTTCCCATTTGTCCTTCTGGTAATCCTACTGCTAATCCACTTGTATTAATATCAACATTTGAATATTTTTTCATTAGTTTATCAATATTAGGTGTTTTGGCTAATTTTATTGCATTTCCATCTTTGTTTGGATTGTCTCCAAATCCATCTAATATCATTAGCATTGTTAATTTATCTTTCATTTATTACCATCCTTTTCTTTTTTAAATCATTTGCTATTTATTATAATTTACAATTTTACTAAATTCTTCTGCCTTAAGACTGGCTCCTCCAACTAAGCCTCCATCAATATCTGACATAGAAAATAATTCTTTTGCATTTGTGCTCTTTACACTTCCGCCATACTGTATTATAACTCCATTTGCTACCTCTTGTCCATAGATTTCAGCAATTTTGTTTCTAATTTCTTTAATTGAGTTGTTAGCATCTTCACTAGTTGCTGTTTTTCCTGTTCCTATAGCCCAAATTGGTTCATATGCAATTATTGTATTTTCTACTTGTTCTTTCGTTAAACCTTCTAATGCTAGCTCTGTTTGTTTAGTTATTTTTTCTACTGTTTTTCCTGCTTCTCTTTCTTCTAATGTTTCACCTACACATACGATTGGTTTTAATCCATTTTCAAATGCTGCTTTTATTTTTTTATTTACTGTTTCATCTGTCTCATTAAAATATTGCCTTCTTTCAGAATGTCCTATTATTACGTATTCTACATTAATTGATTTTAACATTTTTCCTGAAACTTCTCCTGTATAGGCTCCTTTTTCTTCAAAATGCATATTTTGAGCTCCTATTTTTATGTTTGTTCCTTGTACTGTTAATAATGCATAGAATAAGTCTGTGTATGGTACACATAATATAACTTCGTTTTCTGTTTCTTTAACAAGTGGTGCTAAATCCTCTATAAATTTCATTGCTTCATTTGGAAGCATATTCATTTTCCAGTTTCCTGCTATTATTTTCTTTCTCATACATAAATACCTCCTATATAATTTAAATACTCTATATTTTCGACAAATATATGGGACACTAAAGACCTGTCCCCTGTGTCCTATTTGTCTAGTAGACATTCAATTCCTGGTAATTTTTTTCCTTCTAAGAATTCTAGTGATGCTCCTCCTCCTGTTGATATGTGTGTCATTTTGTCTTGCAATCCTGCTTTTTTAACTGCTGCTGCTGAGTCTCCTCCTCCAATTATTGTTGTTGCATCTATTTCAGATAATACTTTTGCTATTGCATTTGTTCCTATTGCGAATTGATCAAATTCAAATAATCCTACTGGTCCATTCCATACTACTGTTTTTGCTTTTCTTATTTCTTCTGAGAAGATTTCAATTGTTTTTTCTCCAATGTCAAATCCTTCCCAGTCTGCTGGAATTTCTGTCCACGCTACTGTTTTGCTTTCTGTATCTGGTTTGAATTCTTTTCCTACTTTTGTGTCTACTGGAAGTATTAATTTTACTCCTTTATTTTTTGCTTTTTCCATAGCTTCTCTTGCTAAATCTAGTTTGTCTAATTCGCATAATGAATTTCCTACTTCATATCCTTGTGCTTTAAAGAATGTATATGCCATTCCTCCACCAATTATTAATGTGTCTACTTTTTCAAGTAAACTGTCTATTACTCCTATTTTATCTGATACTTTAGCTCCACCTAATATTGCTACAAATGGTCTTTCTGGATTGTTTAATGCTTTTCCTAAAAATTTAAGTTCTTTTTCAATTAAGAATCCTGATACAGCTGGCAAATATTCTGCTACTCCTGCTGTTGAAGCATGTGCTCTATGTGCTGCTCCAAAAGCATCATTTACATATATTTCTGCCATGCTTGCTAATTGTTTTGCAAATTCTGGGTTATTATCTGTTTCTTCTCTATGAAATCTTACATTTTCTAATAACATTATTTGACCTGGTTTTAAGTTTTCAGCTTTTTGTTTTGCATCTTCTCCTATTACGTCTTTTGCCATTATTACTTCTTTGTCTAATAATTTTGATAGTTCTTTTGATACTGGTTCTAATGAAAATTCTGGCTTAAATTCTCCCTTTGGTCTTCCTAAGTGAGAGCATAATATAATTGCACAGTTATTTTCTAATAAATATTTTATTGTTGGTAATGCTGCTACTATTCTTGTATTATCTGTAATATTCCTTTCTTCGTCCATTGGCACATTAAAGTCACAACGAACTAATACTTTTTTACCTTTTAAATCGATGTCTTTTATTGTTTTTTTACTCATTTTATAATTCCTCCTTTTATTTGTCTTTTCCTAGTATTTACCTGTTTTTACTATTTTATTAAGACATTTCTATTTTATATCAAAAAAGAACACTTTTCAAGTGTTCTTTCTTATTTTATTTTAATATTATTCACCATATAAAAATTCACCTGTTCCTTGATTATAGTAATGTTTTTTCTCTAATTTTTTATATAAACATATGTATTATTTTCGTCTAATATTGGCATAAAATCTTTTACTATTTCCAACCTTCTATTTCTTCAAATTCTATTTTATAATTTCCAATTTTACTAGTAAAACTATCATCTTCATTAACTGTTCCAAAATCTTTTTCTTTTATAAGTTCTTTTAAATCATTTTTTGAAGGTGTTTTTCCTGTCTTTGTTTTTTCAGTATATAAATCCGATTCTATTTTTTCAATTATGCTTTCTCTTTCTGCACTTTGTTTAGTTTCATTACTTTGTTTTATAACTCCATTATCACTAGTAATTGCACCTATTCCTATTGATACCAATATTAATAACACCACAATAGTTACTACTAATGCAATTAAAGTTACACCTCTTTCTTTCCTTTTCATAAATTCCTCCTTTGTTTTTTACTTCTTTATTATATACAAAAAAGAATACTCTTACAAGTATTCTTTTTAATTTATATATTTTTTTATTAACAAAAAATCTTATCCTAATTCTGCAAAATATTTTATTGTTCTTACCATTTGGCTTGTGTAAGAATTTTCATTATCATACCATGAAACAACTTGAACTTGGTATAATCCTTCTTCTATTTTTGTTACCATTGTTTGTGTGCTATCAAATAAAGAACCATATCTCATTCCTATTACGTCTGAAGAAACTAATTCTTCATCTGTATATCCAAATGATTCACTTGATTGTGCTTTCATTGCTTTGTTTATAGCTTCTTCAGTGATATCATTTCCTTTTACAACAGCTACTAATATAGTTGTTGATCCTGTTGGAACTGGAACTCTTTGTGCAGAACCTATTAATTTTCCATTTAATTCTGGTATTACTAATCCTATTGCTTTTGCTGCACCTGTTGAATTTGGTACAATATTTACAGCTGCTGCTCTTGCTCTTCTTAAGTTTCCTTTTCTATGTGGTCCATCTAAAAGCATTTGATCTCCTGTATAAGCATGAACTGTTGTCATTATTCCTGATTGAATAGGAGCATAATCATTTAATGCTTTTGCCATTGGAGCTAAGCAGTTTGTTGTACAAGATGCTGCTGATATAATTTTATCTTCTGGGCTTAATACTTTTTCATTTACTCCATAAACAATTGTTGGTAAGTCATTTCCAGCTGGTGCTGATATAACAACTTTTTTTGCTCCTGCATCTATATGAGCTTGAGCTTTATCTTTAGATGTATAGAATCCTGTACATTCTAATACTACATCTACACCTATTTCTCCCCATGGTAAATTTGCTGCATCTTTTTCTGCATATATTTTTATAGTTTTTCCATCTACAGTTATAGAATCTTCTCCTGCAACTACTGTATCAGCTTTTTCATATCTTCCTTGAGCTGAATCATATTTTAATAAATGAGCTAACATTTTAGGACTTGTTAAATCGTTTATTGCAACAACCTCATATCCTTCTGCTCCAAACATTTGTCTAAATGCTAGACGTCCTATACGTCCAAAACCATTAATGGCTACTTTTACTGACATATTTTTTCCTCCTTTTGATTTAAAGCACTCTCTAATTTGCTTTTTTATATTATTGCCAATATTTCTATGGCAATTCAATTCTATACCAAAAAAAAGTACTTTTCAAGTGTTATTTCAAATTATTTTTATATAATTTTTCTAATACTATAATAAACATTGCATGTGACCAACCTAATCCAATAACCCAATTAGGTTTTAAAGTTGAATTATCAACTTGCTCTCCTAGCAAATAATGCTTTCCCGCCGTTTTAACTACAAAATCAAATGTTTCTTTTGCTTTTTTCTTTTCTCCTGTTTCTAAATAATATAATGTCATCCAAAGATTTGCAATTGGCCATGGATTTCCATTCATATAATTATCTTGTTCAAATCTTTGATATCCTCCTGTATATGTTCTTAATGACATATTTATTCTTTCTACTGTATTTCTAATTTTCTTTTCTTTTGGTTTAAACATATTAAATGGAGTAATAGCTCCTAATATACTTATATCCATTTTTCTATCTTCTGTATTTCTTACATAAGACTTCTTTTCTTCATCATATAAATTTTCATTAATATATTTTTTTAATTGTGTTTGTAAATTTTCAATTGTTCTTTTATTCTTTTGTATTTTTTCTTCTTTTAATCTATTATTTTCAAACTCAGATACATTTTTTCCAAGTGCTTTATATATATTTAATATACTATCAAATGCTGAATAGATACTTGCTAATGAATATAAATGAATTCCTTCATTCATTTCCCATAAATCATAGCTAATATGATATTTGTGTCCTTGTCTATTTACACTATTTTCTATCTCTTCCTGCACTTTATCTTTATCTCTTTCTTCTGTTCCTTCGATGTTTAACCAGTCTTTTAAATATTTCTTTAAAAAATCTATTGCCTTTTCACACATTTTTAGATTATCTTTTAAAAATTTCTCAGATTTTGTGTATTTATAATGTTCATAAACTCCATATACTACACTAGCCGTTTCATCTATTTGATATCCCCAACAAGGAGCTAATTTTCCATCTGTGTAAAATCTTTGTTCCCACATTCCATTTTTGCTTTGTGTTTTTTTGCAAAATACTTTATAGAATTTTTCTGTTTCTTTTTCCATATTTAAAATGTCCATCGCTTTTGTTATAAACACAGCATCTCTTGGCCAGCAATATGCATATCTTCCACATTTTGTGAAATTTTCATCAATTTCAGGAGATGCAATTATTCCACCTGTTTCCTGATTAGCTAAAAGTGGAAATAATAATATACTTCTTTTGTAAATCTCCAAAATTCTTTCTTCATAACTGTTTTTAGCTTCTTTTAATCCTAATGAATTATGTGCTTTAACATATTTTCTCCAATATGATTTTGTACTTGTATATTCTTTATCTAAATCTATTTTTGTTACTCTATCAATTTCATCTTCCATGTCTGATAAATTTCTATTTTCATCAATTAATATACAAATTTCTAAAATTTTCTTTTCTTGTGGTTTTATAATTCCTAAATCATAACTAATACTAGAATCTTTTGACATTCCAATATAATCTTTGTCTTGTATTTCTCCTCTTTTTATTGTTTCTTTGCTACCATTGATTTGGTGTGAGCAAAGTTTATGTTCTTTTGCAAATGTTGATACTGAAAAATCATGTGCATATTGCATCATTCCTCCATCAACTATTTTGCATCCTACTTGATTATTTTGATCTGATAATAATTCAGAATGTATATAAAATTTTGTGTCTAAGTCTATTTTTCCAGCATTTAAAAAAATATATTTCTTTACTAATACATTTTCTTTTATCATTATAAAATCTGTTTGTACTATTTTTAAGTTGAAATACGTGTTCGTTATTTCTGTATTTAATACATTTGTGTCTGTATCATAGTATTGCTTATATACATTATTTATATCATCTTGTAAATATATTAAATCTGAGTTATTAATTTTCACTCCTGTATGAAAAAAGTTTATATATTGTTTATTATCTTTACTTGGAAAATATAGTCTTTGCAACTCTCCTTTACTTGTAAAAGTTGCTATCATGTTTTTATTTCCTATTATTGCTTCATTTAAATATTTGTTTTCCATTTTTTCTTTTACCATTACCCTTCAATAACATTTAAAATTTGTTTTTCTAAATCTTTAATTTTCTCATTAATTCTAAAAATGTCTTCATCTCTTAAATTTTCATTATTAACATCCTGTCTTACATATTGATCCATATCATTCATTTCTGATTTCAATTTTTCTAGTCTCTCTATAATTTCAGATTTTATTGTTTTTGAAACTTTTCTTTCTATTTTATGTGTCATTTCAATTTGTTCTTTAACATCATATGTCTCACCAAATTCTGGAATTGTAACTGGTATTCCTGTTTCACTTTCAACTTTTTCCTTAAATATTTCTTGTGATTCTGCTTCTCCATGTACCAAAAAGATATGTTTTGGTTTGCTAATAAATGAATAAATGAAATTCATTAATCCTTCTTGATCTGCATGTCCTGAATACCCTTCAATATATTCTACTCTAGCATTTACAGCAATTTCTTCTCCAAATATTTTTACTTTTTTTGCTCCATTAACAATGTTATATCCTAATGTACCTGGTGCTTGATATCCAACAAAAAGAATTGTTGATTTTGGATTCCATAAATTGTGTTTTAGATGATGTTTTATTCTTCCTACTTCACACATTCCGCTTGCAGATATTATAATACTTGGGTGTAAATCTTCGTTTAATGCTTTAGATTCATCTGCTGTTCTTGTGAATTTTAACCCTGGAAATTCTAATGGATTATCACCCTTCATGATTTCTGCTTTTACTTCTGGTTCAAATAAATTCATATTTTCTTTAAATACTTCTGTTGCAGATATTGCTAAAGGACTATCTACATATACATCTGACCTCATTAAAGTTCTATATTTTCTTTTAAATTCTTCGTCTTTTATAATATCTTTTAATTTATTAAGTTCATATAAAATTTCTTGTGTTCTTCCTACTGCAAAAGATGGTATTACAACTGTTCCTCCATTGTCCAATGTTTCTGAAACTATATTTAAAAACATTTCTGCTTTTTCATCATTTCTTAAGTGTAATCTACTTCCATATGTTGATTCCATTACTAAATAATCTGTATCTTCAATCATTGTTGGAGAATCTAATAGTGGAATATCATTATTTCCTAAGTCCCCTGTAAATACTGTTTTTGTTTCTTTTCCATCTTCTTTTACCCATAATTCTATTATACTAGACCCTAACATATGTCCAGCATCATTAAATCTAACATGAATTTCTGGTGTTATTTCAATAATTTCATCATATTGTATTGGTTCAAATATTTCTAAACATCTTGCTGCTTCTTCTGCTGTATATAGTGGTGGTACTTCTTTTTCTCCTTTTCTTTTTCTTTTTTTATTTTTCCATTCAATTTCCATTTCTTGAATATGTCCGCTGTCTGGTAACATTAAAGTACATAAATCACATGTTGCTTTATGTGCATATATTTTATTTCTAAATCCTTCATTATATAATTTTGGAATTCTTCCTGAGTGGTCAATATGTGCATGTGTTAATAGCATAAAATCAATTTGATTTGGATCAAATTCAAATTCTTCTGCATTCTGCATTTCTAATTCTGCATTTCCTTGCCACATTCCACAATCCACTAAAAATCTCTTTCCTGCCGCTTCAACTAAAAAGTTTGAACCTGTAACAGTTTTTGTTGCTCCTAAAAAAGTTATTTTCATACTTTACTTTCATCCTTTCCATTTTAATAAATTACATATATATTTTAATTTGTTTTTATTTATTATTAGCAAAAAATTTTCACCTTTTTATTTAATCTAACTTCTAAATCTCTTTTACTAATATTTTGACTATTTTTTAATTCATATTTTTCCTCTAAACTATTTTCGTCAAATATTTGTACAAAAAATTTATCTTTTTCTTTCAAAACTTTAACAGAAATTTCTTCTAAATTAATACTTCTTACTCTGAATAGATTTTTTAATAATTCATAATTTATATCTTCATTTTTCGAAAATTTTTCAATTGCTTTTAATTTATGTGCTTTTAATAATAATTTTTTTGTTGTTCTTTTTAATTGTTCTGATAATTCTTCTGTTTCATATATCGTTTTTTCATGATTATATGGTAACATCGAATAATACCTGAATTGATATATTATCTTTATAATTTCTTGCTTACTTCCGTGCTTTTTCTATTTTATTTTCTACACATTGTAAAAATATTTTTTGTAATTTTAATTTTAGTTTTTCAATATCACTTTGAATATTTTTGCTTTCTAATATTTTTAAAACCTTTTCTCTTTTTTCTAATTCTTGTTTATGCTTAACAAATTTTTGAGGATTTAATAATTCATTTAGTTTTTCTAATTTTTCTATCTTCTCTTCTCTTTCTTCTGTCATTATTTTCGATAAAATTCTTATACTAAAGATTTTCTCTTTTAATGGCAATTTTTCATTTCTATTATTATATTCTTCTTGTATCATATTTTTATCATTTATTGTTTCGTCTATTTTCTTTATTTCATTTGTTAACCTTTTCTTTTCTAATGTTATGCTCTCTACAAATTTTTTATTGTCTTCTAATTCACCTATTTTTTTCTCTATTTCACTTTTTATCGTTAAAAATTCTTTCTTACTTTTTGCATCAAATTTTACTTCTAGCAAAATAGATATTTTTTCTAAATTTTCAATTATATCTTTTGCAACTTTTTTTGAATAAATTTCTTCCATTTTTTCTCTAAATAGTTCCATATAATCCATAACAAATTCCTTGTTATAAATCCAATTGTTTAAAAATTTATTTCCAACTAAAATAATTAAATTTTGGTAAATTAAGTTATGTTCTATACTTTCTATTTCTCTTGGAATTGTTGTCCATGAATATCCATTAAAATCTCTTAATGGTTCTACCGTATTAATGTTATTTCCTGTATTAATTAAATTTGATAATGTTTTATTAACCAGAAAATAATTATTTTTTACTATTTCTTCTTGCTTACTTATTTTTGATATGCAATATAATAATTTTCTTTCTACATTGTAGCATATAATTCTTTTCTTATTTTTTTCTACTAAAAATGTCTTATTCCCTATTATTTTGCTTTCTTCTGAATATGGCTTTACTAGTTTTATTTCTTCACATTCATTTTTTATTATGTCTATAATTTTTTCAATATACTCATCTTTTGTTTCTGTATCTTGTTTTACTTTTTTGTAATCTTTGTATGCTGTTTCTATTTTGTATAATATATTAAGGAGAATACTTTTTACATCTTCATTAAAGTATTTTTTTTCTAATATTGCTTCTAATTCATTGTTATAGTCTTTTTTTACTATCTTTTCTAAAAAATTGTCATTTTTCTTTTGCAAATTTTTTCTCCTTTCTATCCTATTTTATATTAATTTTTATTTTCTTCTGATGTTCCCATTTTTAGTTCTTCCCATCTTTCTTTTGTCATAAGAACTTCTCTTGGTTTACTTCCTTGGTATCCAGAAATAACCCCTCTTTCTTCCATTTGGTCTATAATTCTTCCTGCTCTTGCATAACCAACTTTAAATCTTCTTTGTATAAAAGATGTTGATGCTTGTCCTGTTTCAACTACAGTTTGAATTGCATCCATTAAAAATGGATCTGTGTCGTCATCTTCTGCTTGTTCTTGTGCTATTTCTTTATCTGTTTTATTTCCATTTTCAATACTTTCTAAGATATCTTCACTGTATGTTGCTGTACCATTTGATTTGATAAAGTCTACTATTTTTTCCACCTCATCATCTGATACAAAAGCACCTTGAACTCTTGATGGCTTTGGTGCTCCTGCAGGGAAAAATAACATGTCTCCTTTTCCAAGCAATTTTTCTGCTCCCACACTATCTAATATTGTTCTTGAGTCTACTTGTGAAGATACTGCAAATGCTATTCTTGATGGTACATTTGCTTTAATTAATCCTGTTATTACATCAACAGATGGTCTTTGTGTTGCAATTACCAAATGCATTCCCGCTGCTCTTGCTTTTTGTGCTAAACGGCAAATTGCATCTTCTACATCGTTCTTTGCTACCATCATTAAATCTGCAAGCTCATCAATTATTATTACTATCTGTGGTAATTTTCCAGCTTCATTTTCTTTTTCGATTGCTTTATTATATCCTTTTAAATCTCTAACACCTTTGCTTGCAAATTTATTGTATCTGTCATCCATTTCTTGTACTGCCCATGCTAATGCTCCTGCTGCTTTTCTAGGATCTGTTACAACTGGTATTAATAAATGTGGTATTCCATTATATACAGACAATTCAACTACTTTTGGATCAACCATAACAAATTTCACTTCACTTGGTTTAGCGTTATAAATTATGCTTGTTATTATTGTGTTTATACATACACTCTTTCCTGAACCTGTAGAACCTGCAATTAATACATGTGGCATTTTAGCAATATCTGCTAATTGTACATTTCCTGCTACATCTTTTCCTAGTCCTACTGTTAATTTTGATTTATTTCCTTTAAATTCATCACTATCTAATATTTCTCTAAAATGTACTACTTCTTTTTCCTTATTTGGTACCTCTATTCCCACTGCTTGTTTTCCTGGGATTGGTGCTTCAATTCTTATTGTTTCTGCTGCTAAATTTAACGCTATGTCATCTGCTAAATTAGCTATTTTGCTAACTCTTACTCCTTCTGCTGGTTTTAATTCATATCTTGTAATCGCTGGTCCTACTGATACATTCTCAACCTTTGCTGATACTCCAAAACTATATAATGTTTTTTGTAATCTTGTTGCGGTATCTGTTAACGCTTTAGCTCCTCCTTTTAAAGTTTTTTTACTTGGTTTACTTAGAAGTTCTACTGGTGGATATTCATAATGTTCATCTTCTACTATTTGAGCATGTTCTAATTGTAATACTGCTTTTTTCTTTTCTTCTTTTTGTTCTTCTACATCTTTAAAAAGATTTGCATCTATAACATCTGGTTCTAATTGTTGACTAATTTGTTTTTGTTTCTTACTTTGTTTTGTCAAAGGTTCTAAATTTTCACCAGTATGATCATACTTCTTTAATCCCTTTTTTTCATCTGTTCCATCAACAATTCTTCCTCCGAAATTTATTTTTATTTGATTGTCCATAGGTGCTTTTTCGTCTATTTTTTCAAGTTGTGATTTTATTTTTCTTTCTTCTCTTAGTCTCTTTCTTCGTTGTCCCGGAGTCTCTTCTTGTTCTTCTTTTTTGCTTTCTTTTGCTAGTTGCTCTCTTCTTTCAAATCTTTCTTCTTTTTTCTCTTCTATTCTATCAAGCATTAGATTAATTATATCTGATAAATTGATTCCAAATGTAAATACTAATAATATAACTGCTGTTCCTATACAAAATATAACTGCTCCTACATCTCCTAAAAGTTTAGCGAGTGGTACAGCAGCAACAGCTCCTACAGCTCCTCCTCCTTTGCCCTGAGAACCAAAATAATAAGCATCTTTTACTAATTCTGATAGTTCTTTTGAAGATTGTAATTCTCCTGATGAAATTTGAAATACACTAAACACAATTGAAAGGCTAATAATAGCAATTCCATATTGTATTAATTTTGGTGCTATTCCTTCTCTTCCCTCTGAGGCTAGTTTTATAGCAACAGCAAAAGTTCCTATCGGAAGTACATATTGCATAATTCCCAATACTCCTCCGAATATTTCATTTAATTTGGCACCTATTACTCCCGATTTAGTATAAATTAAAACAGCTAAAAGTACACTAAGTACAATTAGTGTTATTACTGCTATGTCTAAGTTTGAAGTTGCTTTCTTTTTCTTTTTATATCTTCTCTTTTTTTTGGCCATTTTTATCATCCTTCCAAAGTATAACTATTTGTTTGAATCGTTGTTTTCTTTTCTTCTTTATTTTATTAATAAAAGCCAGATTCAAAAGTCTTAGTTTTTTGACTTCTGGCATCTGACTTTTGTTTTTTCTATTTCAATTCTTTTCTACTATTTTGAATTGTTTTAATTGTATCTTCTAATGATATTTGCATTAAATTTAATGCTTCTGTCATGTTAGTTCCTAATTTGTTTAATGTTTCATTTAAAACATCTTCTGTATTAGCTAATAAGCTATCTGCATATTCTTTTGTTCCTTTAGATATTTCTCTTGACATTTCATTTGCTGTTTCAATAATTTCTGTTTTTTGGTCATATGCTTTTCTTGTAATTTCATGTTCATCTATCATAGCTATAATTCTATTTTCTGCTTCTTTTACAATTCCATCTGCTTCTTTTTGGGCTTCAACCAATATTCGTTGTCTCTCCTCTTTTACCCATTTAGCTTGTTTTAATTCATCAGGAAGTTTTATTCTTATTTCTTTTATTAAATCTAACATTTCTTCTTTATCGACTAATCCCTTTGAAGAAAATGGCAGACTTCTGCTATTTTCTAATAAATCCTCTAATGTTTCTAATAATGTAAATATTTCCATGGTTTTACCCCTTTCTAATTTATCTTACTTTTCTCTCAAAAATATAAGATATGCTCGACCATATTTCCTTTGGTCAACTATGTTCACTTTTAAACTTTTAATTTGTTCTATAATTCTCTTTTCATCATCTGTTTCTATAATTATATATGAATCTTTTTTTAGCATTTTATTATCTATTAGTATTTTTAATGATTCATAAGCATAATCTGTTTTATATGGCGGATCAATATATACAATGTCAATTAAATCTTTTATTTGGTTGTTTAATAATATTTCAAATGGTAATTGATAATATTCTATTTTCTCTTCTAAGTGAGTTTTTTTTATGTTCTTCTCGATTATTTTTATAGCATCTTTTGATTTATCACACAAAATAGCCTTTTTAGCACCTCTACTGACAGCTTCTAAACCTATAGCTCCACTTCCAGAAAATAAGTCTAAGAATATGCTATTTGGTATTTCTGTTTGAATTATATTAAATAACGATTCTTTTACTCTATCTAATGTTGGTCTTGTGTTTTCTCCTTCTAATGTATATAATTTTGTTCCTCTAGCTTTTCCACCTATTATTCTCATATTTCACCCTTCTTGTGAGTTTTCATATCTTTCGATGATAGTAATATTTTATTCTTTTTTCCTCTAATGGTCAATAGTATTAATAGAAATGTAACATATATTTAACAGTTCTGTAATATTGTTGTCTTTTTGTAATATTTTTCTTTACTTTTATTTATTTATAGACACAAAAAGACTATCTATACAGATAGTCCTCTTTAGTAATTTTAAATTTTATGCATCTTCTTTATTGATATCTTTTATTAATTCTAATTGAGATATTAACAATGACTCCATCTTAGCTTTATATATATCAAATTGTTTTTTTACGTCTTCTAATTCTTTTTTCTTTACAATAATTTCATTATCTAATTCATTTGCTTGTTTTTGAGCTGTTCCTTTTGCTTGGTTTACTATTTGATCTGCTTGTTGTTTTGCTATGTTTTTTACATCATCTGCAGTTTTCTGCGCCATGACTAAAGTGTTTTGTAAAGTTGATTCTATGTTTTTGTAATGTTCTAAACTTTTAGTTAATTCTGCAACCTTAGCTTTTAATTCTGTCGCTTCTTTATAGTTTTTTGTATAATCAACTGTTAAATCATCTAAAAAATCATCTACTTCTTCAACACTATATCCATTCATCATTTGCTTTGAAAACTTTTTATTTTCTATATCGAGTGGTGTTATCATTTTTCTTCCCCCTTGTTGATATTCAATTAGTTTACTCCATTATTTTTTAGCCATGAAACAGAAAGTTTGCTTTTCATTTCTTCCCTTGCCATTTCATTTGTGATTTCATAGTTAGATGGTGCTACTAAAAAGATAGAATTTGATACTTTTTGAATATATCCATCTAATGCATACACTCCTCCACTAATAAAATCAACAATTCTTCTTGCTACATCTTTATTAACATATTCTAAATTAACAATAACAGATTTCTTTTCTTTTAGAAACGCACAAATTTCATCTGATTGTTCAAAAGTAGTTGGTTGTGATATTACCATTTTAATAGCATTTGTTTGTGTTTGTGGCATATTTACAACTTTATTATTGTTTTTTCTTCCGAATAATTTTTTATCTTCTACTTCTTCCTCTTCATCATCATAATCATATACATTTTCTTCTTCATAACCTTCTGGTTCTGCTGAATCCATTCCAAACAAATCCCATACTTTGTTCATTAATGCTCCTGACATAAAAAAACCTCCTAAATTACTTCCTTTGTTTTATGTACTAAGTATCTACTTTTTTTGTCATATTGTCAATGTTTTTTAAGAATGTTATTAAATTTTAATATTTTTGTAATATTTTTGTAATATTTCTATTGGTTTTATTAGCTAAAAAATATTAATTTAATTCTTTTGTTTTATCTAAATTAGGATTAATTAATATTTCGTCATATAAAGATATTTTTCTATATGAATTAATTTCTTTTTCTGTAAAGCCTAATTCTTTTAATTCTTCAGTTTTATAAGCTTCAACTATAGAATATTTTTCTCCTTGTTTTTTTACCTTTACTAATATTTTGCTTAAATAACCAGCTCTATTTCTTATTACATAATTTAAATCATTTTCTTGTACAATTGCTTGGTTTGGAATTTTCAATCCTGAAGCATCCCACCAAATTAAATTAAATGTTATTTTTCTATAATTAATTAATTCTTCTACTTGTTTATTTAATTTTAATATAATAAGAATATCTTCATCTTCTTTTACAATATTAGAAATTTCTGCCGATACTTCAACGTTATTTGATAATCTTACTTTTATTTCATCTCCTACTTTTGCTTGTTTTGCTTCTTCAGAAGAAGTTATAGTTGCTATATAGCAAACAAAATTATTAATTACCTTTCCACATTCTTCATTTGTCGCTACTATTTTTCCTGTTTTCAAATTCAAACTTTCAAGATATTCTTTACTTAATGCACTAAAATTGTCTGGTGTCAATGTTTCTTCTAATCCATCTACTCTATATGATACAATTCCACTCATAGGAGCCTTTACATATTCAGCACCTGAATTTAATTGATTTTCATAATTTTTTCTTTCTTCTATTAATTGTCTTAAATAAGAACCTTTTGGACTTGATTCTCCTGCCATCTTAGCTTTTTTAGTTATAAGATTATCTATTTCTTTTTTATATTCAGTTAATTTTGTTACATCTGTAATTTTACTAATATCTTCTAGTTTTTCATCTATTTGATTTTCTAAAAGTTTTATATCTGCTGTTAATAAGCTCTTGTCGTTTAGCATCACTTCTTGAATTTTTGCATCCAGCTCAGATATCTTTTGTTTTAACGATTCTTCATTTGCACTATAATATCTAAATATATTTTCATTATTTGAAGCTCTTTCTCCTTCTGCTATGATTTGCTCCATCCCATTTTTGTAATTTTCACCTTTTACAACTTTTTCATCTCTAATCACATAACCAATATCTGTTTCTTCTTGATATAATTTTCCCTCTTCTACTGTAACTATATTGGTTGGTTCTTTAATTAATAAATAAATAGTATAAAGCAAATAAATTACAATTGCCAAACCAACAATATATAAAATTATTTTCTTTTTATTTATTTTTTTATCGTTTATTTTTTCAGTCTCTTTTTCTTTTATCGTTTTATCTTGTTTTTTCAAATCTATCCCTCCAAAATAATTTTTATATTATTTTGTATTTTATCTTGTGCATCTAGCCATATAGTTTGTTTATTTTTTCTAAACCATGTCAATTGTCTTTTCGCATATCTACGTGTTTCTTGTTTTATTTTTTCTATCATATCATCTTTACTTATTTTTCCTTCAAGATATTCGACTACTTCTTTATACCCTAATCCTTGCATCGCAGTTGGAAAACTTTGATACTTTTGATAAATTTCTTTTACTTCGTCAATTAATCCTTGTTCAATCATTATATCGACTCTTTTATTAATTCTTTCATATAGCTCTTGCCTGTCCCATTTTAAAGCATAAATTTTATATTCATACTCTACTTCATTTTTTCTTGATTCTTTTTCTTGTTCTGTTTTGTTTTTTCCTGTAGCATGATAAATTTCTAGTATTCTTAATATTCTTTTTTTGTCGTTTTCACTTATTTTTTTTATTGCTTCTGGATCAATTTCTTTTGCTTTTTCATATAATACTTTTAATCCCTGTTCTTCAGCTATATTTTCTAATTTTTTTCTATATTTTTCATCAAACTCTATATTAGGATATTCTATTTCATAAATTAAGCTATCAATATATAATCCTGTACCACCAACTACTATAGGGACTTTTCCTTTTTTTAATATTTCTTTTATAGCTTTTTTAGCATCTTGTTTATAGTCTGCTACACTATATCTTTCATCAGGTGAGACAAAATCAATTAAGTAATGTTTAATGCCTTTCTGTTCTTCTTCAGTAGGTTTTGCTGTTCCAATATTCATATCTTTATAAATTTGCATAGAATCGCAAGAAACAATTTCTCCATTAATTTGTTTTGCCAATTCAATTGATAATGCTGTTTTTCCAGATGCAGTTGGTCCACATATAACTATTACTTTATCTTTCTGCATTCTTTCCTCCCTATTTGTTTAAAATCATTTCTGTATTTTTTACTGTTGTTACTTTTTAGCTATATTTAATATTCCTTGTTGAATATCTTTCATATATTCACATTCTAAAAATATTCCTAATATTATTAGTATTATAATAAACACTAGTTTTTTCTTAAGTTCTTGTGCTTCTATTGTTCCCTCATATATTTTATTGTACATTTTAGCTGCGTATGGCAATATGGCAATTGAGTTTATACCTGTAAAAATAATTACTAGAATATTTTTTACATATTTTTCTGCAGAAATATCTGGATACTGTATTTGATTTTTAGAAATATTAAATAACAATAAAGTTATTAAATATACTAACAATATTCCAACTCCTGTTATTAATATTTTCTTTTTTCTTTCAATATCTCCTAAAGAGCTCCATGTCCATCCAATTATTACTGCATATAATACTGTTACTATTATTATAATTAATAAATTCATTTTTTTCCAACTACTTTCTTGCAAATTTTCTTTCTATATCATATTTTGTCATTTTTATAACTGTTGGTCTGCCATGTGGACATGTAAATGGATTTGGTAATTTCAATAATTGTTCCATTAATTTTTCTACTTCTTCTCTCGTAAGAGCCATATTCGCTTTAACTGCTGCTTTGCAAGCAACTGTTGCTATGAATTTTTCTTCTTTTTCTTGTTTAGCTGTTCTTGCTACAGTATTTATTTCATCTAAAGTTTCTAAAAATAACTCTTTTGTATCTAAATCAATGCATACTGTTGGCACTCCTGTTAATTTAATAGTATTTTCGCCAAATTCTTCAAAATAAAATCCTGCTTGTTCAAACATTTCCTTGTTTTCTTTAGCAACATCCATTTCTTTATGTGTTAAGGTTACAACATCTGGTAATAATAGCATTTGAGAATCTTTAGCTATGTCACTATAATAATTTTCTTTTACCTTTTCGTACATAATTCTTTCATGTGCAGCATGCTGATCTAATATATACATTTCATTTTCAATCTCTAATATAATATATGTTTTAAATACAATCCCGATAAATTTATATATTGGTTTTTTAAATTCTTCTTCTGTTTCAAACATTGAAACATTATCTTTTATTATATCTACAGCTTTTTGTTCTTCTTTTTTATCATCTTGATTTTCTATTATTGGTGCTGTTCCAAACATTTTTGTATACATTTCATTAAAATCTTGTGAAACAGCTTGTGTATTTTCATCTAAATTTTCTATCTTTTGTTTAACAGGTTCGAATTTTTCTTCTTTTATGTTCTCCCCTTGTTTAAAATCTTGCTGTTTGTTTTCTAATTTATATTCTTCTTGAACATCTTGTACTTTATTTGCAGTAACTTTGTCTGTTTTTAATTCATTTTGCATTTTATCTTTTAAATTTTTTAATTGTTCTAAAACATCTGAAGTATCAACTGGATCTCCTGTAGTTATTTTCTCTTTGCTTTCTAATTTTTCTAAAGTTGGTTGTTGTATAGTTTGTTCATTTTCTAGTTTTTGGTTATTATATACATCTTCCAATATATTGGTCTTTATTTTGCTTTCTTCATCTGTATATTTTTCAATTTGCTTTTCATTTTGTTTTCTAAAAGCAAATAGTCCTCCACTTTGATTTTCTTTTTTTGCTTCTCTTAAATTTTTTAATCTTTCTTCAAAACTAGCAGTTCTTCTATCTACAATACTATCTTTTTCTGTTTTCTCTGTTTTTGCCACTAATTCACTTTTTAGCAAAGTATCTTTAATTGCATGATATATCGCTTGAAAAACTGTATTTTCTTCTTGAAATCTAACTTCTAACTTAGCTGGATGAACATTTACATCCACTTTTGCTGGACTCATTTCTAAATTTAATACAACAAATCCAAATTTTCCAATTGGTATTAATCCTTTATATGCTTGCTCTGTTGCTGCTGTTAACGTTTTATCTTTAATATATCTCTTATTCACAAAAAATAATTGGTTTGAACGGTTTGATCTTGCAATTTCAGGCTTTCCGATTACCCCAGTTATTTTTATATCTTCATATTGATAAGACACTTCCATTATTCCATTTGAAATATCTTTTCCATATATGCTATATATTACACTTTTCAAATCTCCATTTCCATTAGTTTGTATTACTGTTTTTCCCGTATTTATTAACTTAATTGCAATATTAGGATTTACTAAAGCTATTCTTGTAATAACATCTTCAATATATCCTGATTCTGTATAATCTTTTTTTAAAAATTTATATCTAACTGGTGTATTAAAAAATAAATTTCTTACTATAATAGTTGTTCCTGTTCTACACCCTGCTTCTTCTTTTTCTAAAACATTTCCCGCTTCAACAACGATTTTGTATCCAATGTCTTGTTCTTTTGTTTTAGATGTTAATTCTACATTCGCAATAGCTGCAATACTTGCTAATGCTTCTCCTCTAAACCCCATAGATGTTACTGTATCTAAATCATCTGCTGATCTAATTTTGCTTGTAGCATGCCTTTCAAATGCTATTTCTAAGTCATCTTGGGCTATTCCTTTTCCATCATCTGTTATTTTTATATATGAGATTCCTCCATTTTTTATTTCTACTGTTATATTAGTTGCTCCTGCATCAATTGAATTCTCTATCATTTCTTTTATTACTGATGCTGGTCTTTCAATTACTTCTCCTGCTGCTATTTTGTTTATTGTTAAATCATCTAATAAAACTATATTTCCCATTTTTTCCTCCTTGCTTTTTCATCTTCTTACTTTGGCTCTTATTATATCATTACTTCATAAAATTTGTATAGTTTTTTAGTAAAAAAATTATTTTCTAAAAGTTTATAACCTCACAATTTATCCTTTATGTAAAAAATATTGTAATTATATTCTTATTTTAATATAATATATTTAAAAGACTTTCCATATTTATGAGAAATTCGAACTATCATTATTAAGACTTTTAAATGCTGATTCATCTAATTATGATTCTGAACTATTTACAGTTTATTTGATAAATAAAATGAAAAAATCATATACATATTATAAAATTACGAGATAACGAAAAATTCCATGGGCACATATATTTGGAAATCATGACCATGATATTAAAATTAATGATATTACCAAAACAAAAATATATGAGAATTTTAAATATTGCATTTCAAAGCATACTGAAAATATTTATGGAACTACTAATTTTGTATTACCTATTAAAAATTCAAAAAGTGACAATATCGCTTTTAATATTTGGGGATTGGATTCAAATAATGAAATAAGACATTCTAATATAGATATAGACAAAAATATAAAATTAATGAATATGCCTTCAATGTCAGATAAATGGGACATTGTGCATTTTGAACAATTAATGTGGTATTGGAATAGTTCAAAAGAAATAGAAGATTATTGTGGAAATATAATAAATGGAATTTTATTTATGCATATACCACCATGGGAATTTCAATATATTGTAAATAATCCAATAGTAACCAAGTGTACAGGAAGTACAAAGGAAATTATGAAAATAGGGATGCTTAATTCCGGACTCTTTTCTACTATACTTCAAAGAAAAGACATCATTTGTATTGCATGTGGTCATAGTCATAATGATTGTTTTGAAGGAACTTTTTGCAATGTCAAAATGTGTTTAGATGCCTGTGCTGGCTATAGTCCTTATGGAACAGATGATTTAAGAGGTGGTAGAATTTTTGAAATCAACGAAAATGATACTAATGATATAAAAACATATATGGTACATTATAAAGATTTAAAATAATATTAGAAAGACCTTGAGTATTATAGTTACAAGGTCTTTCTTTTTTATAAATATTTTTATAATTTTAAAATATCACCATCTTGTAATATTATTAAATTATCTATGTCTAATTTTATTGCTTCTTCTCTTGTTTTATCGTGCATATGTATAGGAATAATTTTTAAATTCGGATATTCTTTTAAAAGTTCTAATATATTATTTATTCCCATATGAGATTCATCGCCTATTTCTAATGTCATATCAGAAATCAAATAATTTACCTTACTTGCTATATTTTTCAGACCTTCACAAAATGTTGAATCTCCTGTCAATCCTATACTTATATTTTTGTCTTTTATAATATATCCATTGGCATATTTGATTGTTAAATGTTCATGTTCTATTGGTTCATTAAATATTTGTAAATCATCACATATTTTTTCTATATTATTCACTTCTTCTGCATCTATAAATTCCTTTTTAGCATTTTTTGCAGAATTAAAATATGATAAATCTATTAAATTTTCTATTGTATTTTGTGTTATTTTATCTGTTATAATTTTTGTTGATAATCTTTTACTTTCTTTTTGATAATCTTCCTTATACCATAAAAGAAAAGGCATATCAAAACAATGATCAGCATGTGTATGTGAAATTATTACGGTATCTATTTTTAATATATCTATATTTTGCCTTATCATTGCCTTTAAATTACCATTTGGAACATCAAATAATATATGGTCATTTATTAGTACGCTGGCACTATTAGTCATATCAGGAATAGTACCTGTTCCTATTAATTGTATTTTCATAATAAAAAATACTCCTTTTCGAAAAAACAGTATAATAAAATAGTATTTATTACAATATTTTTATTTATATTTCTAGTTTTTATTTTTTTCTTTTTCTTCTTTCTTTAATTTTAGTTTTTTCTCTAAACAGTTAGTAATTCCTAATAATGTACATACATATACAATAAGCACCATAGGTATTGTTAATCTTCCTACTGGAATTCTTGTTATTGCTATTAGACTAAACAATACAACTTGTCCTACAACAATAATTAATAGTGAATTAATCATTGTTTTTATACTTCCTAATTTTCTATATCTTATTGCTATATATACTAATATTAAAACAGTAGAAATTGCAAATGAAGTAACATATGGTTTTACTAAATCTCTTATTTTCATATTAGGAATATTTATAATTTCTGTACTATCCGCTTTTAATTCTGTTCCATATTTTTCATTTACTTTATCAATTATTGATTGTTTTTGTTCATCTGTAATGTCTTTTGCTGTAATACTTACAGAATCTTCAAATACTTCTACTTTTTGAATCATTATACTTTCATCTGGAATTACTTCTTTTACTATATTTTTTATATCTGATATTTCAAAATCTTTTTGTATATATAATTCAATCTTTTTTGTTTCTTGCATTTTCAATTCTAAATTAAAACCTATTGTAGAAATAACAGCTATTCCTGCTATAATAATTACTGCAAGAATTATAAAAATTATTTTCTGTTTTTTTGTTATATTTTTCATCTTCTAATTTCCTCCTATTTGTTATCTTGTATTTTTACTAAAGTACTAGTTATAATGTAATTGTAAATTGCAATAAGTACAATTCCCCAGAACATTATCATTCCAAAACTACTAATAGGATCCCATCCTGCAAAACAGAATACAATTGTAGCTATACAAATTGGTATTATTTTTACAAAGAATTCCTTATAAACTTCTTTTATTTTTTGATTCGTTGTTTCTTTATTTGAGTCTTTTTTATTTATTCTACATATCAATTTATTTATAAATACGTAATTAAGTATACATACTAATGCTATTGCTAGTATTCCTTGAATTGATACATTAACATTTGCGTAACGAATTAATATTAAGAAAATAGAAATTAATCCTATATAAGATACAGCCCCAATTGCTCCATATAACTTATATCTTATAATAAAGATAATACTTAATATTGCTACTATTCCTATTAAAATATAAACTACTATATCTAATTCTTGATTTGTTATATCTGATAATACATATTGATTTTCATCAACATCATATTTAATTGGCATTTTTCCTGAATTTAAAACTACTGCAATATTAGAAGCTTGTGATACATATCCTTGTAATGTTTTACTATCTGTTGTAGCTTTACCTATTGACAACTGTATTTTACCTGTTTTTAATGTTTCATCAAAACTTGTAGACATTATTTCTTCATCATCTATTTTCATTGTTATTTTCTTTTCTGTTGAACTAGTTGTTGTATCACTACTATCTGTATTATCAGTTGTATTATCACTTGTTGATGTTTTTACATATTTACTACTAATATCTTCTAATTTTTTAGCTCCCTCTTTTGTAAATTCTATATTTAAATAAACTGTTGTTCCAGAGCTTGAAGATGTTGTACTACTATTAGAAGATCCATACATAACATTTGCTAGTTTTATATCATTATTATCCATTAAAACTTCTTTAGTTTCACTATCTATAATTTCAAATTTCCCAACTGTTCCTATATTACTTACAATAGAATCTGTATTATCATTTTCTGCTATTTCTAGTAAAATATCTCCAGTAGATTCATCTATTTTTATGTTGTAATCTGTTATCTTTAAAGATTTTAATCTTTCTTCTATAATTCTCTTTGATTCTTTATAGTTTTCTTCTTTTTGGCTTTCTTGTGAATTATATGGTATTTCTTCCTTTGTATACCCTTTTTCTTTTATTTGATCATCTGTTAAGTCTTCAGAACTTTCAACTTCTTTTCCTTCGCTATCCTTTATTACTGTTTTATTTTCCTGATTAACTTTTAATCTGATATTTCTTGCACCTTTTAAATCCATTGCGTATGAATAGTTCTTAATTATATTTTCCATTCTATTTTGTTTTTGGATATATATTCCTCCAAAAGCTATCATTGTAATTAAGATAACTACTAATACAATTGTTAACATTTTTAATTTCTTCATGATTTTTCCTCCGTTATTTTATTTTTGTATTGACTTTATTATTTTGTCCATTTTTAGTCTTTTTAAATTTTATATTAAATCACAAAAAATATCAACTATTTTTAGAAATTATTTTGTATTATTTTTTCTTTATTTTTATTATTTGAAATATCTTGTATTATTCCTTCTGGTATTATTATTTTTACTTTTTCTTTTAATTGTATTCCGTTTAAGTTTTATTTCATATAAGATAAATTCTTCTCCTTCATATACCTTATTTAGCTCATATTCTTCATTTTCAATCTTCTTTTCTCCTATTCTAGCAACTATATTTTCTTTATTAAATTTATTTATTTTTATATTATTTTCAACTACCTTTATTTGAAAATTTACTTTATATTGTTCCTTTTCTGGTGTTTCTGTTATACTTATTAATTCTATTTCTGGAAAAATAGTATCTATATTTATTTCTGCTATTAAAATTGTTTGTTCTACTATGTATTTTGCATAATTTTCTTTACAAAATACTATAATAATTACACAAAAAAGAAATGCTATTTTTCTTTTCATTCTTTCACCTCTTTTTTATTTTTTTGTTCTGAATAAACTTTTATTTCTACATTTTGTAATATATCTTCTGATATTTTTTTATTTAATAGTATTTCTATCTTGTAATTATCTTGTTGTTTATTTTCCTTTGTTAGTAAAAATTTCTCTGTTTTGTTATTATTAATATTTAATTCTTTTTCTTCTTTATATATTTTAAAATTAATATCATCATTTTTTTTAGATATAATTTCAATATAATATTCTAATTCTACCTGTGTTATTTGTTCATTTTCATCATAATTTTTTACAGCTAGATTATATACCTTATTTTCCTGATTGTTGTTTATAATAAGTTTTTGCTCTCCTTCTAACTTTATAATAGGAATCGCTACACCTGAATTTACATTTATTTTAGTTTTATTAAAATACTTTCCTAAGCTTATTGTTGATAGTATTATTGTTAATACAAATGCTACTAGTATTATTTTTATTATTTCTTTTTTCAATTTAACTCTCCAATTATATTTAAGTGAGGAAAAACCTTTTTCCTCACTTTGTATAAAGGTTTATATATTCATTTTCATATTCTATAATTTTTTTATAAGCTAACTATTTTTTATATTTGTTCTCCACTTACGTTAATTACAAATTTATAATCTTGAATTGTTTGTGCATCTTTTGTGTCTAATATATCATTGTTAGTGATTTCTTCGATTGTTGAACCACTTTCATAATCCCATTTCCATTCTATTTTTAAATTTACTACTTTTTCAGTATTATTAGCATAAATAATTCCTGACAATTTTTCTTCTAATTCTTTAAATGAATTATATTCTTTTTCCTGATATATAAACTTAAGATTATGGGGCTTGTTTTTTTCTTCTTCACATTTTATATAATACTTAATTCCTACCTCTGTATTAGTAGCATCTATTAAAATATCAAAACTGCCGTCTTGTTCCAGGGGCTATTTTATGATCAAGAACAGCTTTATTATCTATTGTAGATACTAAATCAATTAACTGATTTTCCTCCTTTTTTTCGTTTATTATAAAATTCCATGTAGCTATTTCTGATACATTTTCTTCTTTCATTAAGGTAGTATATTTATTGAAAACTTGTCCGATCAAAAATGAAAAAATACTAATTATTATTATAATGGAAATCTTTAGAATTTTTTTCTCAAAAGCATACCTCCTTTTTTCTAGTTTATTTTAATTGGATTTTTTATTAGATAAAAAAATAATTGATTTAAATATTCCTATTTTAGGAATTTCTATAAAAATTATAGATCATATGAAAATGTATTTTGATTATAATTACAAAAAATGGAATTGTCAATTGTTTTTTGTGATTTATTTTTATTTTTCATCGCAAAATTCGACAATTCCTTTTTCATTACTTTATATTAACTCCTATAACTCCTCCTAATATTCCAAAAGTAGTTCCTACTAGTATCATAATAATACTTTGTATATTTAAATTAAATTTCCAATTTAAAATGCTGGAAATTGTATAAATAATTAATAAATATATTCCCCCAATTGCTCCTCCATTTAATATTCCATTTTTTCTAATTTTTCTATTTACAATTGAGCTTCCGAAATAATATGCTAATGGCTGTAACCACTATAATTACAGGTGTTATTGTGTTTTCATTTACATTTGTATATGCTAATATAAGTGAAAATATGAATAATAATATTATTGTTAATATAAGTGATATTCCTACTCCTTTAAATATATTTTTTGTGCTTTCCATTTTTATATTCCTCCTCTTATTTTATATTTTTTCATTTTTATGTTTTTCTTTTATATTTATATTAATATAAAAAAAGAAATAGAACTTTTAGTTTTCTATTTCTTTTATAATATTTTTATTAATTAACTGTAAACTACGGGTCGAAATGCAAACTAGACGACATTTATCTTGAATATCAGCACATCCAAAGCGAGTTAATTTATCATATACACAACTGCCTCCACAAACACGATATGCAATACACTTACGACAAGATTCATTATAAAACGGTGATGTTTTTTTATACTCATGAATACATTTAGGTAATTTATCTATATTGTCGTAACACATTTCTGATTTAGTAATTTTCATCTCCATGTGACAAACAAAGACCAAAGCTATTAGGCTTTTTTCTATAACTCATTCAATTATCATCTTCATTTTTTGATAAATTATAAATTTGTTCATAGATATATTTTACTGTTTCTTCCTCTGGTTTATCTTTAAATGTTTTTATTTGTTCCATACTTAAATTACTACTATTCCATTTTAAAACTATTACATTCCTACAAGTTTTCTCTGCAATTTCTATGTTATAAAATTGACTTAAATTCTGCGGAGGCAATATTATCGTTTTAATATCCATTTCACACGTTTCATAAATAGTTGTTAGTCCTGGTGATGTTATGAAAAGCTCCGCATTCGATACTTTATTCAAAAATTCTTCATGAGAATATGTGATGCTTAAAATTTCTGGATACAAAGTATTCTCTTCCTTCTCCATAAGGTGAATGAAGACCACCAAAATTTATGACAATTCCACTTTTATTTTGTTGTTTTATTTTTCCCATCGTTATAGGATTAATCTATACAAATTTTTTAACCCTTTTCAATACAGGATTCATTTTATATCCTGGATATTTTTGTGCATAATAATAATCTACATTATATGGAATAAGATCAGCTTTTGTCCAACAAACATCTATAAATAGATAAATCAGTTTTTTGCCTCATTTCAAATCTTCTCATTTTTTCTATTCTTCTATTTCAGGTATGAAACTAGATTTTAGAGAAACTAGCGGGGACACCCCATAGTCATTGCTAGAGATGCTGTGGCACAAGTTCGCGTTGCCGCCGCTCACAACGCACACATTGCTAGAGTCACGGGCAGAAGGAGAAGCCAGCCACCAAGCTCCAGTTTTTTTTCCATTCTGACCACAATACATACTTTTATATGTCATTGAATAATCAAGAGTATCATTATTAGTGTACCAACCACCATTTTGTATTGTGTTATTTACTTTATAAATATATCCTGGTACATCGTTTGTTTGGTATTGACATCCTAATGCATCATCACCATGTGTTTGATTATATGAT